>Ga0209500_10000113_pt1 | contig 73274 bp, 108 predicted proteins | sample S_140212_EF_Meta_FD_187323 | JGI IMG/M metagenome (GOLD analysis project Ga0209500, IMG submission 187323) | Freshwater microbial communities from Lake Simoncouche, Canada to study carbon cycling - S_140212_EF_MetaG (SPAdes) (version 2) | ecosystem: Environmental > Aquatic > Freshwater > Lake ... | reverse complement strand
AATGGTTTGCGGCAAATATGCAATAATTCTTAGGCCATACTGATTAAACAATTCTTCCAAGGGCGCCATGAGCCAGTAATAATAATGCTCATGATAAAATTGATCAAACTGACCAGTAGTGATGGTGTCAAGAGTGTAAGGAAATTCCAGCACCCACACTCCATCAAGAAATTTAACAATGCCTCGCATGAAGGCATGAATGTCCTTGGTGTGTTGAAATACATTAGTAGAAACAATTAAATTTGCTTTTGGCAAATCCATGTGTTCATTAAATTGTCCACATACAAATTCATTACCAGCCTCTTCATTTACTTCTTTAAAATTATGCCCCATGTCTACATTGATAAAGCGCTCGGGCTTGGTTCCACTCCAGAAATCGTGACCAATTGCTGTTTGACGGAAGGTATTTAATAAGGTTCCATCATTGCCGCCAATGTCAATAACAGTGGACAAATTAAGATGCGAAAGACTTTTATACATTGCCTCACAATGGTCAACGTATGGCTGGCTTACTCCGCTTCTGTAGAGGTAGTGTTTATATAGAATCTCTGGATCCACTGCATAGTCCAAATGAATGGTTAGATCTTCCTCAACAATGGCTCTCAAGGGAAACTGTTCTGCCTCCATTGCCTCTTGTTCGCTGTTGCACAGATTGTTTACCAGCGGCTGAGTGCCAAGATCCAGAATGGTTTTGATCATTGTCAGTCAATAAAGCCCAGTGGGGCACAACTCATTGGCATGTTACCAAAGAATTTCTCTTTGTACAAAACAATGCCCGATAAAAAACGTTCGCTGAGGAATGCCATTGCACGCTTGTCATATCCCTGTAGCGTCATGATTTGTTCCTTGTACTCATCCCACACTGGCCATAGGCAGTCAAACAAAACATTCATCACGCGCTCGTATGATGTTCTAGGGCCGAACAGCATTGGCCCCCCTTGGAATTGGTGCTGATTCCATGTGGCTGCCATCTCAGACGCCGTGAACGGCAGCTTTCCCTTTACTGCCATGTCCATTGTCATTTCGACGCCTGGAAACGAATGGCCGCCTCGAAACTGTTGTGCCAGGGACCAGCCGAAAGTGCAGGGCTCGGAAGTGTATAGCACTGAACGATTTGCGGCTGCGATGGCCTCTTCATCCCAATAGCGTCTGTACTGACAGTTGCCAATCAATGGGGAGAAATCATTCTTAAGTAGCCAGTACACGGCAGTCAATTCTCCCCACCATGGATTCAAAGTTGAAATATTGTTGCCCGAGTTGTCCAGCAATTTGCCCTCTTTTAAGCAAGCTGATTTTTCTGTTTCCGTCAAATCACACGCATTGGCAACGATGATTTGTAAATTGGTGCTGGATGAGAAACGAGGCAGCGTGTCTTTCATGCACACCGCAAACATTGACAGCTCAGATGGTTGCATACACCTTCCTGGCTGCCCATAGTTCGTTGTAATTGTTGGTGCCTTTTGCCCCTAGTTGCGTGAGATCACCGCCTCCAGAAGGCTTGCTCCATGCCATGATTGTGCCATCAGGTAGCACGAAGGCACGATTTTTCTGCTCATGCGTGGGCGTTAGCTCTAAATAATCACCAAACACATCATTTGCATTGCCTCCATTTGCGGCTAATGCAGCTCCCAAGAGAGTTGGACCAGTGGGACACAATGGCGTGATACCATAATATTGCTCCTCGCAATTATTAATAATCATATCAATTGCGGTTTGCAATACAATATTGCTTGGCTTTGAGTAAAGCACCGTGGTGGCACATGCCCAACTGGTATAGGAAAACCGTTGAATATCACGGAAGGCAAGAAATTCAATGCGATCTCCAACACTCACTGGATTTACCACTCTGATGGCAATATCAAAATACCAGCCGCCAAGAGTGTTCAAGAGGCAGAATCGTCCGAGGTCTGCTTTATATGAATAGGGAACAAGTGAATCGTAAGCCCAAACCACAGCAGAGTCGTAATTGTCAACAATAAATTGACGAAGAGTTTCATTGGTGTAGATGGTGTGATTAGCCTCGGGGAATGCTGCCTTAACACTGCCAGTCGCCATCTCCAGAAATGGTGACAACTGCGCGTCCTTGTCGTCGCTTAAAAAGATTTGTGAAATTTCCATGATCAATCAATCCTCGTGGGAGTACCAAAGCCTTTGAATTCTTTCTCGGGCGGCACAGCAAGCAGTCTTTTCACAATTGCTTCCATCTTGCTTGTGACAGCAGGCCAAGTGAGTTCTGTGTCATGCACACGTTCATAACACCGTTGTCCCATTGAAGCAAGCAATTTACGATCCTCGTAATATTTCGTGAGAAGCTTGGCCAACTCATTTGGCGATGGCTGCCCTCTGTCCAAACCATAGTTCCTATCAACTTCCCAGCCTTCAATGGGAATGCGAGGCACGTCATGAAAAATTTCCCGCAGGCTCGTATGGTCTGGCACCAATTGCGCCACGCCAGTGGCAGCATGCTCTGTATTGACCAAGCCCCATCCCTCGCCAATACAAGTGTTCACGCCAATGTCTACAGCGTTATACACTTGATTAAGCTGCTCAATGGGGAGGCAGTTCTCAGTGGAAAATGCTGGATTGGTAAGGATGAGTTTGCCAGTGCTGTCGTAGCCCATGTCACGAGCCACGCGCTTGAACAACGGCACCAAATCCCAGCCCATGTCTTTCTGCCCCATGTGTAGCCACAGGCGAGCATCTGGCTTATCGAGAGCGAATTGGATGAAGCCTTTGATCGTCAAGTCAATCCGCTTACGCGGCTGATTCCTATTGCCATTGAAGACGATGAAAGTATCCTCTGGTACGCCCAATGCCTGCCTGCATTCCTTCTGGTCCAATGGAAAGAACTTTGAGAAGTCAGTGCCATGGCCCACCACATCAATATGCTTTTCGTAACCAGCTTTTTGCAGCTCCTGCTTGCCAAATTGTGTGTAAGTGGCTAGACCGTCCCATTCCTGGGCAGGTGGCATTGTCTCTGGGTAGATGCCGTAGGAGTCAATTGGCGTGTAGCAAAAGAATTTAAATGCGCTCTTCTCTTTCAGTTCTTTAATGTGATTCCAGAGGTTGATGCCAATCCAGAAATCATTAGTCACCCATACCAAGTCAGGGTTGATGCGTTGCACCAATTCTGAAATGCGATGGGAGCCAAATGGATCAGAACCATAAGCCATGGCTGGATACATTTGACACACCTGCTGCATTGGATTGGGGTCGCCCCCATAGTTGACCGCTAGAGCATGCACTTCATGCTCCTTGGCCAGTGCAGGAATCAAATATTCAGCAACGCGGCCAAAGCCAGTTTGGCATCCCACATCGCCACAGTAAAGTATTCGTGCCACAGGAAAATCGGAATTAGTCCGATGATAGTGGCAATTCTCTACACGGGCACATCTGGTGCTTGCTGCCGAAGATATTCAATGGAACATTTGCATCGTGCGCGACACTCGCATCGTTGCCCCGGCATGGGAAGACTGCCAATGGGCACTATTCCACGTTGTGCGTAGCCAATGCAATCCTCACAGTGAACAGCTTGGCCATCCAAGATTCGTCGCATGAGGGAATATCCTTGCTGCTCCTGACGAACCGTAGTTCCTTCCCAGTAAGAGCTACGAACGCTTTCAGCATATAGGCCAATACGATTAAGAGCGTGGGCGCTAGACACAGCCCCATTAAGCATATCCCGAACAAAACGTTCGAGATAACGGTATTCTTGACGAAGCTTTTGACCAATGCGGCCATAGTCCGAAGCCGACATTGCATCACGTCCACCTTGACCCAGCACTGAAGCTTGAATATGTGCCATTTTGATAGCTTCACGGACGCTACCTTGCCATTGATCAACGGTGATGGAACCATCAGAAAGTCGCCTTGTGTAGTCTTTAAGCATTGTGGATAAATTAGTAACCCGCCCATCGATGAGAGCTTCAATGGCTTTTTGACTAAGGAAACGACCATTCTCTCCTCGATAACGTCCACCAACAGGGTCATAAGACCAATTAGCGTCCATTCTGGTGGACATTACCACATCACTGAAAGACGCAAGATTGTCAAGGCTCAACATTAGTGGCCTCCAGAATGTCCTTAAAACGTGTAGGTGCTTCCACTTTCCATTCGTTCAAAGCGGCATCGATGTCTGATTGATTGACTAGGGCGGCCTCGTCATAATCATTCAAGAGCAGGCCAGAGACTTTCATGGCCTCCACTGCATCATTCTTGGGCATGACCATTGCCTCTTTCTTTCCCTTGAAAGCACCTTTCATTGAACCATGCTTGCGCTTATACAAATCTTTATATTTCTGAGCAATGTAAGCGCCTGCATAGGCAGATGGATAGACAGTAAATCTTCCTTTTGCAGCGGCCACTGCTTGCTGATGCAGTTCCTGGTCTGAAAAAGAATCTTCTTCAAGAATTAAATTTTGTTCGTGAACTGTTGTATTGCTGTAAAGATAGGGACCAACGCTATCAGCAGCATTGCGGCTGCCATCCATTGGCAAACTGCCAGATGTTTGGTCGAGGGGGTCGCGCCCGCCAGGGGGCACCGCCATTCCACTCTGTCCTTTGCTCTGCCCCTGGATGGGCAGTTCACGAGGAAGCGATGGGTCGAGAGTGAGTTCCATTGACCACTCGCTGCCGCCGTAACGAGCATCAGCCACTTCTTGCGGATGAAGAACGCCCAGTTGAATGTAGCGACCGTCAACGGCTGCCACGCGAGCCCGCACGTCAGCTTTCTCGCGCTCGTTCAGTTCGTACAAGTCGTTGAAATGGATGCGCCATGATTCAGGCAGTCGTCCATTAGTTGGGCCAGTCTTGCTAAGCAAGATGTATTCCATGAGCTGCTTGAGCGGGCGCTTAAATACTGCCGTTTGATAATCGGCAAGCGTCTTGGCAAAGTCACGCTCTTCGCTGCGACCAGTGGAGCCAAGGCCACCAGGGCTCTCGCCAAATAGCAAAGTATGAGGAATCTTTGAGGCACCAATAATGTCAACTCGTAGCTTCTCAAGGATTTCTCCAATGCCACCCAGATTGCGACTTTCAAAACTCAGCTCTTCTTTTTCCGCATCAATTGCATATCCACGATATACACTCTTGCTCATATCATTTAGCACCAAGCGATCTCTCACTTGACCTTCCTTGCCAGCAGCAAGCATTGAGGCCAGCCCGCGAATCTTGTGAACAAAAATATCAAACTCAGTGAGGAGAGTAGCAGCAGAATTCAAGCCAGTCCAATAATGACGGAAGCTATCATAAATCACCTGCAAATTACTTAGTCCCCACCCATAGTTCCTCTGCCTAATGCGGTAGGGAAGCCAATCACCGTCAAAGCGCAAAATTCTATCTTTATGGATGTAAGTTAGCTGCGGTTGGCGAATGAGGTCGCCAGAAATAATTTGATAATATGTTGCCTTGGAATAATCATAGATGTTTGCTTCATTGATTACCGGCGCAATTTGATACCTATCTAACACTTCTAAGCCTTCAACCGTGCGGATATTGTTCTTATCTACTGGCTCGTTGGCTGGACGACCATCGTCGATGTACATCAGGATAACTGCACCTCCATAAAGGCGAGAGTTCTTGGATGCCAGCATCAAGCTTTCAAGAATGTACAAATCTTCAATCACTTGCTCCACGCCTACCACTTCTTCCGCCTTAGCGCCTTCGCCGCCAAACAACACCTTGAAGCCTTTGCGCGTGGCTTGCTCTGCATAGATGTCGATGATGCGACGTGGCAACCATTCTCCATAGAGTCCTTCCAGTTCTTCCTGCATGAGGAAGGTGATGGGCTTGGTATAGGTGTATTGGCTCTTATCCCTGCCGCTTCCCATGCCAGTCAGAGCATTGGCAAGGCCGTCGTTTCGCAGTCCAGCTTCAGTGGCATGCCCTAAGTCAACAATTTCCTCAGCCATTTCTCTATTGTGGGGTTGTTTCTATGCTAACAGTGGGTATAGTGGCTCTGACGCCTCCACATTATGGCCCCAAGTCTCCCCATTGACTTCGTTTTTACAGAGGAAGAGCGCGAAGCAGCTTGCAGGGAAGCCTTCCGCAGGCAGGCCGTCAACGAAATAAAAGGACTCAAAGGTCGCAATGGAGGGGCGGCAACGGGAGCAATGGCTCTCACTATTCACCTGTTGGGTGCTGCAGGCGAGATGGCAGTCGCAAGCTATCTTGGCCTCAAGGATTGTCTCTATCAGGACACCGAGGCGAAGCGTGGTTCCTGCGACTTGCCTGATATTGACGTGAAAACACGCAGCCGCCATAGTTATGATTTGATTGTGCAAAAGAACGAAAGTCCCAATAAGAAATTTGTTCTTGTCACCATTCAAGACAAGAAAACTGTCATTCATGGCTGGATTCGCGGCAAGGATGCAATGAAACAAGAATATTGGTCCGATCCTGCTGGCGGAAGACCAGCATATTTTGTTCCTAAAACGGTGTTGATGCCGATGAGCGCTCTCAATGGCAGTAATTAAATGTTCGGACTTTGCGCGACATGCGCTAAAGCTTCCGTTATGGGAAAAACAAGCTGACATTCTTGACGAGTTTTTTCATGGGGGCAAGACGCATGCAGTGTGGGCTCTTGGCCGACGCTCTGGCAAGACGCTTATGGCAGCAGTTGCCTGCACCTACATTTGCTTCGTTCTAGAGGAAAAGTACAAACGCAAGATTCGCAAAGGAGAGAGTTGGTACATTTGCACCATTGCTAACGGCATTGACCAGGCAAAGATTGCCCTCAATACCATTCGTGGCTTGATTGTTGAAAGTCCCTTTGCTCAAGAGATTGTAAGGGAAACCACTGACACGCTTGAAATTAGTAATGGCTGTGTGTTTAGGGCCATCTCCAGTAGTGCTCGTGCATCTCGTGGTAGAGCAGTGGCTGCCATCATCATGGACGAGCTTGCCTTCAGCCAAGAAGGTGATGCCAATGCTGGCGCTAAAGCTATCTACGACGCGCTATCACCATCCATTGCCCAATTCGGCAATCATGGTCGCATTCTGGAACTCTCCTCTCCATGGCTGACTGATGGCTTGTTCTACCAGCACTTCTGCGAAGCTACTAGCGGGGAATTTCCCTTCATGCAGCCAGTAAACACTCCCACGTGGGAGATGAACCCTGAACTGCCTTACGACTGCTCTTTCATGCAAGCAGAGCGTAAGCGTGATCCAGATAAGTTCATGATTGAATATGGAGCACAGTTTGCTCGCAATATGTCAGCATTGCTGGCTTCTGAAGTGGTAGATGCCGCCATTAACAAACACCGTAGCCTGCTGCCACCATCAGTGAATTTCCATGGCAAGTACGTGCTAGCTCTTGACCCTGCGCGTGGTGGTGTGGGACGAGATGACTACACAGCATGTATTGTGCATTTTGATGGAGAAACGCTAGTGGTTGATAAGTTCCATACATTCCTTGCAGATTTTGAGATCAATGGGAAAAAGGAAGTGAGTATTCAGGCCGTAGAAGACTGGATACGAGAACACCATAAACTTTATAATTTTGACAGTATTGTCCTTGACCAATATAATAGTTCTGCCACCATTCAATCCCTCGCTGCTGATTTTCCCATTGAGGAACTCACTTGGTCTGTCAGTAGCAAGATGAAGGCATTTAGCAAGATGAAGGAATTGTTTAATGCTGGACTAGTGGATATTTACAATCATGAAAAAGCAATCAAGCAGCTTAAAAATCTAAGCGTGATATACAAAGCTTCTGGACAGTGGTCAATTAGCGGTGGTAAGGAAGTAGGTGTGGATGACTATGCATTTGCTCTCGCGGCAGCAATTCTTCAAGCCTCGAAAGACGATGACCTTAATTGGATTGATAGTCTGATTCGCTAACTAGCATGTAGTATTGTTGGAAAAAATAGGCATTCATTACTAGTGGGCAATTTCCATTTATCACAGAAGGAGGCAGTATTTCTCCTGGCACTGCTAGAAGGTAACAAGCAAATGGCGTTGCAACTACTGGCGGCTGACCATTTCTACCAGCCATCGCTCCTCCCTCGTTTGAGGAAACTCACACAAGCGATGAAGGTTCAGCGAGGGGCAAATGAGTAGACTGTTCAAACTTGCGAACCAATCACCATGCTTTCGCTAGCCACTGAAAAAGCTTTTAATCAGGCCATTGAAGCTGCCTACAAAATGCAGAAAGTTGGACGGGTGTATGGTTTGCAAAGTGAGCAAATGAATCAGGCCAATGGGGAGTACAGGCGATTGATGGAAAAATATTACGCCCTGAATGAAAACGATCAGCGAGAGCAATGGTGGGACCAGCGTTGCCAGCAAGATCCTGCCTGTCAAGAGTGCAAATGTTTTGATTTGTGAACAGACGTGCTAAGCTTCTAAAGCTTCTGCAGGAGCCCAGTGGCCACTGGTTAATAACCATTTCTTCAGGGTTCAGGCCCCTTTAGGCAATGGTGAAACGATGCAAGGGACTGGCCGCACCAGTTTGCGAGCTAATGCGCTCTAACCTTGCTCAAAATTATGCAATAGTTCGCGCATAAGCAATAGTTGCTGCTTCTTTTTCATTCATTTACGCTTTCTTCTTCTTGAATCCATTCCTTTAGCTCTCTGACATATTGTCTAAGCATTGCAGCTTTTTCTATATGCCATTGTTTACCATCTTTAAAAAATGCTTCGTTGTGATGGTCAACAGCACGTAAAAGTTGATGAATCACTGGATTCCACGGTTCACGAGTGGGATTATTCCACGTTCGACGTTCGTTCATGATTCGCGAATGGCGAATGGAATCAGTTAAAAAATGTTCTCACCTGCTCCCATGCTATCGGAGCATAGTTAGTCTGTTCAACACAAACGCACTTGTAGCGTGTGTCAATTTGCCCATCAAGCATCACTTGTCCCGCATGTAAATGGCCATGGACGTTGCCCCTAAAGCGAGCAATGGAATCAGGATGCTGAGGAATGTGAGACAAGCAAATGCGATCAAGGATGTGGTAGGCGCGGATGTCACGGAAATACTTGGTGTAGTCAGACAGTTTAAAAATATCATGGTTACCTTTAATCAACACTAAATCTCCGTTAAGACGATCAAGAGTGGAGAGGGCTTTCCTATTGATCACCACGTCTCCTAAATGGTACACCTTGTCTTTGGGCCGTACCGTTTTATTCCATTGCTCTACCAATGCTTCATCCATCTCCCCTACGTTGTCCCACGGTCTTACCTTGCTGCCATCTGCATTAAGGAATTGACACATTCCAGCGTGGCCAAAATGCGTATCAGCCGTTAAGAATAAATTGGCCATGGGGAAAGATGCTTAGTTAGGAGCATAGCGCCATTCAGCATCAGCCTCAATAGGCGGCCCCTTGGCAAAATCCTCAGGCTTAGAAAAGGAAATACGCCAATAGGGCAATATTTCAGTGCGATACTCGCGGTGCTCCAAACGGTAGAAACCAGGGGAAGGTTCTGCAATGGCAGTAAATCCTGATTCCCATTGGCTTGGTACGTTCAGACCCTGCTTAAACCACACCCACGCACTGCGACGAGCGAAATATTGGTCCGACTTTGCCATCAAGAGAAAGAAATAATGGGGACTGCCGGGAATTGAACCCGGAATTCTAGGCTATGAGCCTAGCGTGTGCCAACACTTCAGATCCAGTGACCCCCAGGTTTGAGCATCGTTGAGAGGCTTAGGGGGTGTTACGAAATCAGTGTAGCGTCAAACTTGGCCGTAAGCCGGGAGATTTACGTTGGAACTCTCGAAAAAAGCTGGCATACGGCTGCGAGCAGTGTCGTTAAGCTCTTCTGCCTTGCCTTTCTCGAACAAATTGTCCGATTGACGTAGCCAGAAGTCTTTGTTCAGCCATTTGTTGTCATGGTTATCAAGCCTGTCGAAAATCCACAATGCCGTAGCCTTACGAAGCTTGTTCAAGCTTTCTCCGGCAGTCTCATTAAGTTCTTTTGCAACCAACGAATGGACTCCCACATGAGTGATCTCATCCCTGGAAATATCGGCTGAAACCGTGCGGATGCCCACGTCACCATTGAAACGGAAAAAGGGCAAGATCACAAAGAACAATGAACGCTCAAGAATGGCTGCCTTCAAAATTGGATGGGCAGGATGGTCCTGCCATACCTGCAGAATGTTCATCACTTCGGCTTCTGCCTTGGTATCAGTGCCATGGGCAGCAGCCATGTAGTTGAGGGCCTCATCATGACGCTGCTCATCTTCCTGATTGTGCCTTAGGGCCTCTACCACGCCCAGCGTAGAAGGCAAATCACGCTCTAGTCCCTGCTCAAGAAAATCCTTCACTGGCAGCTCAAGATGCCGCAGCGCCAGTGCACGGAACAACGTCTCTTCACTACCTTCGACAAGCTTTCCAGCCTCAATTGGCACGGCCTGCCAGGGCCGCTTCTTGGAAATCATCGAAATGTAAGGGGAGTTTTTAATCGTTGCTATGGTCATTGTTTTCTGGTAGGAAAGTAATAGAAAGAAACAGAAAAAAGAAGCAAAAGGCCGCAATTGCGGCCCTATCAATCATCGATGTGGAATGAACTGTCATTCAGAACAGCTAGTGCAAAAGTTTGCCTCAACTTCACAAACAGCATCGTCTAAGGACTCAGCATCACTGAGTCCAAACATGCTCTTGAAGTCATCATCTAATGCCGCGTAGGCATCATCCTTCCGCTGCGTGTCTGGGAGGACTTGCAGGGAATAATAGAGGCTTGTCTGAGGACAGTCTAGCCAATCTTGCAGAAACTCACGATCATAAGTAACGATGTCTGACCATGAATTGAATGAATAACCATGGAACAATCCAGTGGCTTGATACATCCTTACTAGTTCATCGGCTACAAGCTTATAGGCTTCCCAGCCCACTTCCGAAGCAGTTTCTACAGGCCCATAGTTAAAGCTCTCCACGCCGAATGTACCACTATCCCGGTCCACTTCCCGAGCGATGGGAGGCGCAATTTCAGGGGCTGTGGTGAAACCTTTGCTATCTGCATAGCGATATGAACACGAGGCAGTGGGAGCAATGGCGAAGGCACGCTCCATGGAATAGTTTCTAGCCACTTGCGCTGCTGAATCAATGCCTTTTTGAATTGCCAAGGCCGCTTCGTAGGCGACTGTACGTTTTGGAGGCTTGCCATCATTCCACGCTTTTAGTGCTTGTCCGAAGTCAGCATAGGAGATGCCATGGATGGAAAGAAAATTAGCTAAACCAAGCAGGCCAAGTCCAACTTGCTTATCCTCATCGGGAGAAAGATATTCGCCAGTGTCGCCCACGCCCGTTTTGCTATGGAGAGAACAGAGTTCGCTCATTCCCTGGAAGAATGCCCCCTCCACTTCTTCAATGGAGCAAGCGCCCAAGTTGACATGTTGCAGAAGGCAAGTGCCTCTATGGGGAAGGTACACTTCCAGGCAGACATTAGCGCGAATGCGTTCGCCTTTATCGTTGTAGCGAATTTTGTTCAGCCATAAGTCTCCTGCAGAAATGGCCTGTAACACGGCTTCCAAATAGGAGGGTTCAATATCATCCAGGAAATTCTCATCAACATTTAAACAACGCTTCACCCATGGAAGTTCTTTTCGCGATGCTTTGATGAAATCAATGGCATCAGGGTGCTGATAGTCAATATGTAACACTACAGCACCGTTTTTGTACAATCCGCCGCGACGTAAAATTTCATTTAGTGCGGAATAAATCTTGCCAAAGCTAATAGGACCACTTGCCACTAGTCCTTTATCATTTTCAGCACCTTTGCCACGCAGTTCAGACAAATGTACCGCCACGCCAGCCCCATAACGCAGCCCGTGACTAACAAAGCGCCAACTTGCTTCAATGCCATCGTCGCCCTCCATTGAGTCCTTCACTGAGAATACCGTACAAGATACGGGGAGCCTGCCTTCAGCGGCATTAATCCAACTTTCTACACGTCCAGTACGAGCAATCTTGTCTTGCTTTTGGTCTTCCTTGAGATTCATGAGACAACAAAAGGGGCCCTTGGCCCCCAACGATCAACGGCATCACCCTAGCATTTCCTTGGCAAATAAAACCGCTGCAGCCTTCGTTTGGAAGTAAAAAGGCTTGCCGCCATAAGCCATGAACCATTTAAACTCGGGCCTGGAATGGACAGGCCAAATTTTGATGGTTTCTACCATGAATGGTTCCGGCAAATCACTCCACACAAGAAAGCCCCTAACGTTGTACACGCTAGAGACAATGGGGAAAGAATTGTTGTAACAATAACTACTCTTGCACAACATATTTCCTGAAAAGCTTTTCAATGTCTTGTCGCATGACATTACGACTACTGCGTTCTGCTGGTAATTTATATTGTCCCATTGATGATTCCAATTCTTTATCCAACCATTCGTAGATAATTGTAAAAATTTCGTCGCAGGCGCTTTCTGCAAAATGTTGCCCATTGCAAGTAATCAAGCCATCCACTACTTCCAGCACTTTGTCGTAGACGGAAATTCCGGCCTCGCTCTTAAGCCCTTTCATTTCCTCCATTGCTATGAGATAGCCAAGAGCCGCTGCGCCTGACTTGCCAACGGCATGCTCGCACATTTTTAGCTTGTCCTTTAGGCGATTGAATTCATCTTGATTGCCCAGCACGTGCCTGTTGACAACTTTGCTGAACTGATTAAAGCTTTGGTCCATGATGTGGCTGTAAGGCGCAGAAATCATACCATGACCACCCACTAAGGAAATTGTTAAGAAAATATGTAAATTTGCTAATAATGGTTTCGCGGATTGAGACTATGACTGGTGTCTCATTTGAGTCTCATTCACGTCTCATGAGATTGAAAAATACGATAGGTATAGGCGATGCACACGCTCAAAACGGCTGCCTCTTGAGCCGCTACGACCGGGAGCCCCAAGCGATCCTTCCCAAGCGGCTCTTCTCCTTCTTCCTTTAGCCTTTCCGCCAAGGGAGCCTTCGAGAAGAGCCTCAAGCGACTACGACCACTAGGCTCCCTTCCCCTCATCTCCTTTTCAATTATTCTTGCGAGAGCATAAAGTCGCTGAAACTGTGCTCGCACACGGGGAGAAGAGAAAAAGAGAATTTTAAAAGAAGAAAGGGCTCAAGCTACGACGCTCTTGGGAGCTACCTGCGCGATGAGCCCTGGAATACAATGGCAAAAGGCAGGCGATTATTGAGAATCCCGATAAGTGACAGTTATTGAGAATCTCGATATTCTCGAACAGTCGTAATGCGCTCACTCCCCATCGTCCATGCTCGACCGTTCGCGCAGCCGCGACTAGTTTTGCGACCATTTATTGACAATTTACGAACGTGGTGGTATATTTACGGACAGGGTAAAAACCGGATGAAAAATGGTGTCGTATTTTTTGGGGGATAGGCCCCGCTGGATGCGGATACGGATCCGGGTTACTGCGCCATACGGATACGGATCACGATCAGACAAGGATCGTTTATGGGAACGATCAGGATATCTTATATTAAGAATTGTTAAATATACTTGACACCGTGCGCAGTTAGTGTAAGATAGGGTGCGGACTGGGCGACCAGTTCGTATCACAAACCACCCCCTACAATCCTATGGGCACTATAGCTAACCTCTTTAAGGCTCAATTAGAAGAACTCAAGCGGCGGGATGATGAACTCAACCGCGACATTCAAGACACAATCAAGCGGTGCCACATCCTACTCGATAAGTTAAGTAAACTAGACAATGAGTAACTAACAAAAATGGGGCCCTAATTGGGGCCCCTTTCTTTATGCTAACCGTTAGGCGTTAATTAATCCCTACCATGGGGGTCGGGATTAGAGAATATCCCCCAACTAACTAAAACAAAAGGCCCCCGCTACGGGAGGCCCTAAACAATCAGCACAGCCTACAATCAACTATTGAACCATCGGGGTTTGATAAGCTCCCATGGTTCGCCCATATAATTCTCGATGAGATCGATCAATTCGGCATCATTGCAGGATGCTAGGTTATCACTCAAGAGTTCTAGGTAGGCTTTAATCACGGCGGCGCGGTTGACTAGCTTCAAGGGAGAGGGAGCGGAGGGGAGAGGGAGAGGGAGAGGGCCCAGGGAGGGCCCTAGGGCGATCAGCGACCGTAGAGGCGAACCATACAAGAGGCTGGATCGGGCCCGGCTTGACAGGCCCGGAGAAGAGCGCGGTCCTGAGCTTGTAGATCAACCACAAACCACAGTAGGGCGGAGCCGGTGAGGGTGACCAGCAGAGCGGAGCAGCGGCCGGGGAAGCGAGAGAAGAGAGAGAGCATGGCTTGAGAGGGGAGGGGAGCGGAGGGCGGCCCGGATCGCTCCGGGCTTGTGGCCATTATGAACCCTAGGGCGAGAGTGTCAACCACTAGCGGCCCCATCGTTACAAAAGTTAATCATCGCAGGGCCCCTCTGCTAGTAGCCAGCGAAGCGTAGCAAGGGCCCCACTAGTAGCCACAAGCTCCGGCAGGGCCCTATCTGCCCAGTCGTTGAATGCGTCAGGCCCTAGGCGGATCACAACGGAGGCCCATCGTTGGGCGAGCAGATCAGCCACGGGAGAGGCGAGGCGATGGGCGGAAGCATCATCGTGGAGGCGGTAAGGCGAGGGCGGCAGGATATGGGGCGAGAGGCCAACGGAGCGGAGCGCCGAACCACGGGAGGCGAGAGGAGAGAAGGGAGCAGCGGAGGCCATGGAGAAGAGAGCAGAGGAGAGGAGAGGGAGAGGGGCCCTCAAGGGCCCAAGTGGAGCAGCTAGTCCACCAGCCCTAGGCGGCGGATCTTGACGGCTGTGGTTGTAGCGGTGCGATAAAGAAGGCGGAGAAGGCGGCCACCAGGGAGGCGGAGGAGGAGAGACCGCGAATCACGATGACCCACGGAGCGAGAAGGCCACACCTTGAGGCGGTAACCGCCCACCAGTGGAGCACAGCGAGGAGAGCGGAGAAGGGCGAGGCGGACAATCCTACGCGTTCCGGAAAAGTGAGAAGGCCCCACTGATCAGGCCTCCCACTGGGCGAAGCCACCACCAGCGAGGGCCTGCCACTCTCCCACCACGGGCGAGAGGGAGAAGGCCTTGGAGGCGGCACCAGCACCAGCGCTGCGTTTGGTGCGCAAGATCACAGCCACGCCATCCCAAACCAGGCCCTGCGGCCCTTGCGGATCGTTCCAGCGATGATCCGTCACATCCCCATCGAGGCAGGCGAGGCGAACTACGGGAGAGAGGCTATCGGCCCGGAGAAGGAGACCAGAGGGGAGCTCCCAACTCTTGGGGAACCCTGCAGGCACTGCTAGGCGGAACCCTGCAGCCACGGCCTCAAGGCTACGGGCGAGGCCTTGAGGGCGATCAGCAGCAAGGGAGGCGGTGGTGTCAACTCCGGCGGCCCGTTGTGCTCTGAGCCCATAGGGGCCCTCTAGGGGCGCCTTGCTGTATTCGTAGGGCTCCAAGCCGGGGACTAGGGCGAGGGCCTCTGGAATGGTAGTTCCAAGGCCCGGCGCTACCGGCAGCCCGTAACGGTGGGCCATGGCCCGGGCCTCGTCAGCGTAGAGAGTGAACCGCAGATCATGCCATGGGAGATCATCAGTGCCACGGAGGCGAACCGCGAGGGGGAGGCCCTGGGCCTGGGCCTTCTTATATTCGCGGGCAATCGCCCACAGCACAGCCACAGCATAACCACCCGGATTGTAAATAAAGGCCATGGTTCGGCGGGCCCTGCAGGATGCGACCGTAGTGGAGATGCCCCCATGGCCCGCCCATGCGAGGCATCCAGAGCGACAACCGGCAGAGGCCCATGGGCAACCATCATGGGCCCCCACTAGTCCGCCGATCTCATTGCGGATCGCGAGAGCTTCGAGCCCGTCAATGCGAGAGCGAGGGGCGGTGGGCCCTGCGGCGGCCCCATAGACGGCTTGAGAAAGGGAGCGGGCCGGTAGGTGGTGAAGGATCACAGCACGGGCGAGGGCGGAGCCCTTGGCAAGCTTGGCATTGGAGGCCCCCACGGTGAGGAGCCCGTCCAAGGTCAGGCCGAACCGGGCGAGGTGGGCCTTGGCCGGAGCATCAGCGGAGCGGAAGGCGGAGCGATCATCGCGGGAGAGGGCGAAGGGAGCGGAGGCGAGGGCGGAGGCCATGGAGAGCGGGGCAGCGGTTGACGGTTGGGCCGGATCGCTCCGGCATGGAGAGCATGGCACAGGCGAGGGAGGCCACCAGCACGGGCGGCCCCCATGGTTACAATTCTTTACAATTAAGCAAGGGCGAGGGCGAGGGCCACCAGCGAGGCCTTAGGTAGTTTCCGGCGGGTGCCGGTGAGGGCCCGGAGCTCCTTACAAGTGAGGGCCTCAAGCGAGGCGGCCACCACAGCGAGAGGGTGGGCGATGGGCGGAGCGAAGGGAGCGGAGGGAGCGGAGGGAGCGGAGGGAGCGGAGGGAGCGGAGGGAGCGGAGGCCACCACCACCGGCAGCGAGGGAGCCACCACCGGCGAGGCGGAGGGAGCGGAGGCGAGGGCGGCAGCGTAACGGCGGCCCATGGCGGCGGAGGCGGAGAAGAGAAGGCGGCGGCCCTCGACCACCACCAGCCAACAGAGCACGGCTAAGGCCTTGAGACAATCAATCACCACGGCGGCCACGGTGGGCCAATCAATATGGGAGGCGAACCACCGGCCACCAGCCGCGAGGGCATGGAGAACCGGCCACAGCAGGCGGCCCGCAATGCGGCCCATGGAATAGGCGATGCGGATGGATCGGGCGAGGGCATCAAGGGCCCATAGGATCGCTCCGGCGGTGAGAAGTTCACCGGCGGCGGCCCAGATGCGGGCGGCAGCGAGGGCGAGGGCCTCGACACCCTGGAGAGCATGGAGAGCGGAGAGCATGGAGAGCAGAGCGGAGGGATTAAAGAGAAGAACTTGACACCGGCGACGCGTTCGGCCTGCCGGTGTCTCGCCCATGATCCCCCATTGGTCACCACCAGCGAGAGGCGGGCCAAAAATCTTAATATATTGAAACAATTAAATAGGGCGACGCGGTTAGCTATATTTAGCGACGCGCGGTTTACCTTGAATAGCGACGCGCCGGTAGCCAACACCTAAGGGCGAACAAGTTAGGTAGATTTAACGGCGCAGATCTGAGCCAAAATATACCTATCAGGTTTTCTAATGGTAAAGAATTCAAACCATAAGCCAGGCTTATAATATAAGCTGAGCTTATCATTCAGCCCTCATTAATAAGCTGGACTTATAGTACATTTGTACTATTTTGGCCAGTAGTACATTTGTACTATCGGTAGTACATTTGTACTAGAAAATGGCTCATTTAGCCCTTCTTGAATTTCAGCGCTAGCGCTATATACCGCATTCTCGCCAGTCCCCAGCGGTTTTGAGCGCTCTATACCGCGTTTCAGCGAGTCCTTACCGCTTTCCGGCAAGTCCTTACCGTTTCCTGGCAAGTCCTTACCGCATATCAGCAAGTCCTTACCGCTTTCCAGCAAGTCCCTCAGCGTTTCAAGGGGAAAGTCCAGTCTTCATGTGGCCTGCAGGTTTCACCAAGCTCTGCAGCAAGAGTGGCATCTTCTTCGTCATCAAATGGGCCTCCCATGCCTTCCCCATCGTCCTCATACCAATACCATCCCTCCACGATTTCCGTGCCTTTGCAACATGTTTCAGAAAAGAAATCAATGATAATCACGAGAAGTCTCCAATAATATAATCAAACGGACCATTACCATGGCCAATACAGCGATCATCAAGCTCGTGCCTACGAGAATTCACATCCCTATCCCACGCAACAGTAAAGAATTCACCAGGATTAATAATCTTTCCATATTCATCCCGTATTGTGTAATTAAACTCATAAACCAGTTCTTGAACGTATTCCCACATGGTGGTCCAATTGTTTAGTCCTTCTTCTGGATAAACATGCAAGCCAAAGCACCATCCTTGTGAACTTTTGCCTAAATGTTCAACTGCTCCCCAACGGTAGGATTCAGGGGCATGCAAATAATAATTGGTGCTCATGCGTCCTCCACAAGCAGCCAGTAAGGCTCGTAAGCATTTAGGAAGTCTATCTGCTCCTCTTCAGTGGAGGGCCAGTCACTGGGCTCCGCCAGCAGGATTGCAGCCTTGCATACGGCACGACCATACTCTTCTGCATAATCACTGTGGTCCCAATGCCAAGAGTTGACGGTGAAATGGTCAACAGTGGCTTTGACGCCTAGCACGTCGCTATCAGGGTTAATGGACCAATCAAGAATGGAAAGAACGCTCACTGGAGGGCCTCACAGAGGATTTTGAACAGCTTAGGGCTGGAGCCATCAGGCCGGTATTGCACATAGGCATTAGGGCCTCTGTCCCAACCGCCTTCCCCATCGCTATCTACATCAGGCTCGTTTTGCCACAGACCAATGCAGGTGTCATCGTGAAAAATGCCAATGATGTCTTCACTATCATCCATTGCTAAGCGACAATGGAAAAGAATGTCCTTAATAGATGCAGCTTGATAACAACCATGGGAAATATTAAAATACGGGCCAAGGTCAGTAGAAGTGCGAATCGTAATCATTAGTCGTCTCCAATAATGCGAAAATCAGGGTCGTTGTCCTTTTTAATCCATCGACATTGATTAGTGCCAGGAATCACAACAAACATTTTGTCATGATGGTTTTGCTCAACAATGGCCATGGTCATTTTGCTACCAATGCGGCTCTTGCCTTTTGAGCTAATTGCCAGAATGTTAATGGTTTCCATGATCAGCGGATAAATGTAGTTGGGCGAGTCACGGGAGTAATCCAGTGGCAATTCTGCGGGAAGCATTCCTGCATTTCCTTTTGCCATAGCAGGGCCTCTTCAAGGGAAGGACCAGTGAAGCCGCAGTGACGAACAACGCCATCTGGCGTTTGCTCAAAGAGGCGATGGAGAATGACGGTCATGGTTGAAGCCAGTTGGGAAGCTCGCGCCTCGTTGAAGGAAGAATACATCAAAAAGGGGCCTAATGGCCCCGTCATTACATTTCGTAATCAATCCCAAATGCGTTTGCCGAGGGAGGCTGGCTTTTTAATGGCTCGCATGGAGGAGGGCACATCTTGCGAAACAATACGAGTGCCAGCAGGAACGGTGATGGGGCCCACCATGGTGGAAATGGTCCACTCGCTCCCCACTGGTCCATCGAGATACCAGCGGTGACACACATGCAGCAGACCGTGCATTTCAAGCGTGCGAAGCAGGTGCTGGGGCGAGCCATTGCGCTCGTTCACGGGGAAGGGCTCGGCCGAGTTGGGCAGCACCACTTTAAAGTCAAGGCGCTGGAGCCCTTCAAAAGCAGTGTAGGAATCGAGGGCTGGAGCGATCTGGTCAACAGTGTGGTTGATGATTGCCATGGTTGTAACCGGGATGGTGAAGCTCGCGCCTCGTGAGAGAACAATACAGCTAAAAGGGGCCCAGGGGCCCCGTTGTAACAAAAGTTTACAAAGGTTTGGTCTGGTCAATAATGCCTACGAGCATGCCTTCCACGTAGTCAGACACTTGCCTGAGCTTGTCGAAAGCTTCTGCACGTTGCTCACGAGCCTCGTAATAGGCATCAGCGCTTTGCACGTAATAATCTCTCGCGTTCAAGGTTGCTGCTGCGAGGGCCTCCACAGCAGCTTCGATGGCCTCATAGGCGGCATAGTACTCAGCCTTTAAATCCTGGCCACTAGTGCCATTGAGGTGGATGGTGGGAACGATGGGAGTAGGAGGTGCAAGTCTCATGATCAGCGGTTTTTGAGGGCGTAAAGGAAGCGCTCGGCTTCCCATTTGTGGGCAAACTGCTCGGAGACAGCGTAGGAAGTGTACTGAAGCTCGGTGACGCGCTCCCAGCAATACACTTCCCAGGTGGCGCCATTGCGGCGGATGTCAGTGCCACTGTGTTGGGCCTGACGATCAGCCTCGATTTTTTCGAGATAAGAAGTCATGGTCTGGATTTGCGAGGGAGTCGAGCAGGAAGCGCAGCGGTGTTGGCAGGAAGCCAATGAGTGCTGCCATTAACAGGTTCATGATTGTACCTCCATCGCCAGGTGCCTTTGATGAGTCTGCCCCAATAGCAACGGCCTTTGAGATCGCAAGCACCAACAACAGCCGGACTCAGGCCATTCTCAAGAGGAATGGGTGCTGTGATGGAAAGGGAAATGGTTTCAAAGTTCATGATTCAGAATGAGATGACGGTGCCGTGGGCTTGAATCTTGACCACGCGCTCGCAATCAAACGAACGCCATGCGCCTTCACCTTCTTTACGAGCAACTGCAAAATCACGGCAGCGGACGATGTTGGGCTTCTTCAGGGCGTGGCCAGTGCCTTTCACTTCCTGCGTGTCGCGAGGGTTGAACTGCAGCTTGCGGACAGTGCCATCAAGCTTGGTAAATTCCACGCTGATGATGCTGCTGCCAGCATCGTGGATGAAGCTCTTGATCAGAGCAGTTTTAGATTGGGGCTTGAGCATGGTGGTTGAAGCAGTGGTGAGGGTCGCGCCTCGTGAAACAAGAATACAGGCAAATGGCCTCCCATGCCAGCGCTGTAACAATTCTTTACAAAACAAAAGGCCCTCAAGGGGCCTCATGAAACTTCTTGAAGACGTGAATCCAAGGCTAGCCTGGATGGCTTACTGAAAGAAGTTTGGAGAATGGTAGCACACCTTGAGACATTGAAATCAGAGCGAACTGATTGATCCCTTGAAAGGCGTGACTAACGGTACTTCCTAACGCCTTAAATCCAACGTGGGCTGGATAACGATCTAAAGGAAGTTTGAAGAATTGTAGCACGTCCTAAAGCCATAAATCCAAAGCAAATTGGATGACTAGTTAAAGGACGTGACTGACGGCATCTTGATGCAATAAATCCACAGCAAAGTGGATAACACCCTGAAAGATGCGTGATTGCCGCTGGAAGATGGGCTAAATCCAAAACAAATTGGATGACATACTAATTCCAGCGAGCTACGCAAGCTTAGCCCATGTTTACCGTTGTAACATAGTCATTTTTCACGATGTCGCGAATCACTTGCATGGCCTCCACTACAGAACGACGAAACGTCTTGCGATGGCCACGAAACTGCTCATCCTGTTCTGGCGTGAAGTGGTAATGGCTCAACACTTTGCCGCTGTCACTGGCTTTGCGTGTGTCCATCTTGCCAATGATATAGTTCTTGGCAACGTGATGATTGAGATTGGACCGTGCAATGCCGCCTTTTAAATGGAAGGGACCATTGTGCAGAACGTTGCGTGACAGCCAGCGCAGTCCAGGGATGGTGTCAGTGTCCAAGCGCTTGCGAACCTTGCCGTCAGGCTGCAGAAACAATGATGCAATGGTGTAGAAACGCATCATGCGCTTGCCAGAAGCGTAGAAATTGCCATCCTTCTTCACGCGATCTACGTCAAACACTTCACGCGCTTCCATTGAAAGCTTGCTGGTGATCAGCTTGAGATTGTCCTCAATGAACTGCACGACTTGGTCGCTCGGATCTTCGTAGTCAAAACGACGAGCCTTGTTGAGGATGCAATTGGTTTCATGCTTGAAGGTCCATCCTGCCTGCCTGCTGTTGCTGGCTTCAAATGTTTTAGGTGGATTCATCAGTGGCATGTGAGGACTGTTCACCACATGGTTGTAAATGGCAACAACGTCCACTGCGTCTGTTTTGTCCATTGTTCCCCAGCGAGCACGAGCCTTGGCCGTGGATTGATGCGGAAACAACTTAATCATGCAGTCTTTAGTCTCTGCACGTGCGTAAAGGTCCAGCAGTTCTTCGGCCAGGTACACCTGTGCAAGGCTGGAATCTTTGCGAGGGCTACCAAGATGCGCCTGCTCGCAAATCAATGTGCTTCCCACTGGAAGCCATGCGAGGGCAAAGAATTCATCGGGTGACAGTTCAAAGATTTCCTGAGTGAAGGAATCAAAGACTGTCCAATGGTTTTGGCCAAAATCGGCCACAAAAATACGGGAAAAATTAGAAGTCATCGCTTGAAAAGGATCTGGGGGGGGGGTAGAGCAATGACTTTTTGATTCCAGAGAATTTCTGGAAGAAGATCTAAATCGCTCGTGCCGAAATAATAGTGTGAATTTTTGCAAACTCCCTAAGCACATAAAAAAGAGGAGGCTTTCGCCTCCCCTCATTCACCTTCGCCTTGCGAGCTTACCATCACGCACGAGCAATGCACACTTGTGCCGTGCCACTGCCAACACTGGCTATTTTGGCAAAGGCACCGTAGGACAAGTCCAAGATGCGACTGCCATAGTACGGGCCTCTGTCGTTGATCCTGACGGTCACAGCCTTGCCATTGGCTGGATTGACCACTCTAATTCTGGAGCCGAGAGGGAGGTAACGATGGGCAGCAGTGAGGCCATAGGCATTGAAGCGCTCTCCATTGGCAGTGCGTTGCCCATTGAAGCCATCTCCATAGCCATACCATGAGCTAGTGCCGCATTGACGCAAGGAAGCAGCTTCACTGACCACTGGCACGAAGGTGAGGGCAGCAAAGCAAACGAAGAATAATGTTTTGATCACAAGAAAAAAGAAGAATGTCAGTTTGGGCTGACAGTCGCCTGACCAGCAAGAAAAGGCTAACACGATTTAAAGGGCGGTTAACCGAACACTGCCTAAGCCTGGGGCTAAGCGGCAATGGCATGGTATGATTTGCAAGTCACTCGGTCCTGAAGCTTCGGCTTCGCTCTACAGCCCCCACGCTCGGAGCCCGCAAGGATGGACAGTATGGAGAGGGTGGTCTATTCCGTAAGGATTGACCGGGCTGTTGTGGTGCCTGTTTGGGCCCTTTCCCCTTTGTTGAGGAGCAATGCTATCGGAGGGTGATAAAGACGAGGAGGGCGTAAGCCCTCCTTTTCTTTTGTCTATTACTGGCCGGATCCAGGAGTACAGTATTGAGGTATGGATGGCAAACACCTGATTTGTGAGGCAATCAGCCTCTCGGAACTCGTTAAGCCAATAAAAAGGGGCTCCCTGAAGGGCCCCTTTCTTTCTGCATCTAATTTGGCGCTAATTAGACATTCCTTTCAGCTCGTTGGCAATAGCCAGGAATTCATCGCGAATTTTCATTTGCCTGGCGTTAGTTGACACAGGAGTTACTTGCACTACAGCAGCTCGCAGGGCGGCGGCGGCAATGGCTTGAGGTGTGTCGATAGTTTCCCAGGGCACAAAGGCCGCATCCAGCACTGCCTGCGCGGCGGGGGAAAGAGGCTCTGGCCCCGGTGCGTGTTCACCCTGCGGGCACAGTGCGTTGAACTCTGCATCGTTGAGGTGGCTGAGATCGTTGGGAATGTGGTCAGTCACTGGGCAATGCCTCCAGGGCTTCGCGGATGGTTTCCCCGTCGTGTCCATACCCATCAAAAAGATGCTCAAGTTTATCAAATGTCTCCAATGCCCGCTCCTTCAGCGTTAGCGGCTTGGGGCGGCGGGAGGTGCGGAGGGCATTGATATAGTGAAGGCTCTGGAGTTTCACCAGCCACGCACAACACGCCTCCAGCTCCTGGTCGGCGCCCCAGCGGGCGGCGCTGTCAATGAGGTAGTCGTACACGCTGGTGTTCGGTGCTTTGTCGAGCCACTTGTCGCGCAGCTCCTGCGGTGGGGAGGGGATTGGGAAAGAATTAGTCATGATGCAATGGCAGCAGCGTAAGCAGAAAGATAAGCCTGGAGGTCGTCAGCAGTGGGAGCTTGGCTTTGCACTTCCTCATGCTGGTCAAGATGCTTACGATAAGCAGTCTTCATCGAGAAATACATGCCTTCGAAAGAACGACGATTGCCAGCATTGGTTTCTTTTGCCATTGCTTCCTCAAGAGTGGTTAGCCACTCCTCAAGCTCTTTAATGTGAAAGTGCCAGGCAACTACGGGCTGGTCAAGATTCATTACCATTGCGCCCTTGTCAGTGAAGACGCTAGTAGTGTTGGGAATGCTTTCCAGGAAGAGAGCCATGAGAGGAACCATCGCTGGTCTGTTGGGTACTGGCCCACAATGAACGAGACAATGGGGGAAGTCAAGCCTTGTGGCTATTAGCGTTTCTTATCTTTAGCCTCGCTTTTGAGGCTGCCATCACTGCGAACATAACTGCCCACTGACAATGGCTTGTCACGCCATTTCACTGCCATGCAATGGGAGAAGCCAAGCGGCACCATCTCGGCATAGCGATTAGCCCTGTCCAGGACAGCCTGGAAGGCTTGTCTTTTGGCCTTTGTTAAAGGGCTAGCCGGTTCTACTAAAGCTGACCGGGCCCAGTCAGCCACTTCAGTGATGTCTTCTAAATCGTTCGTTCGAATGACAAAATGCTTGCCACGGCGCTGCAGTTTGCACCACGCAGGATGAACTGGTGGATTCTCGGCGGCAATGGCCTCGGCATCGGCCAACAAAGCTGGCGGAATACAGAGATTAACAATGGGGGGAAGTTTATTTGTCATAATCGTAGTAGGTGATTTCCCAAACTTTGACAATTTGTTTTTTGGGATATGAATGCTGAGTTAAAGCGCGGGCAGTTTCTGCATCTTTGGCAATTAAGGAGATTTCTTGTCCGTCAGAAAATTTAACGGCAAACACGTCAAACATATTGCCTTTAATCATTGTTGTTAAAGAATGAAAAAATGTCAATACCTTTGTCTTCACAGCTTTCCATAACTGCTTGGCCCACCAGGGCCTTCAACATTTTTGTCCATTGCTCACTACCACCAAAGCTGCCCACTTCTTCAATGATGCGAAGGGCAGTGGAGAGTTTGCTCACGTCATTCATAGTTAGAAGAGCTTCTGGCCAGCCCTCTGCTTCCACATGAGCCTGGATGGTTTGATTGTGGATGTGCATCCATTTGCCAATACAAAACATCCCCACTTGACGAAGGCTTTCATCACCATATTGCTCCAGCATGCCTTCTAGCGTTTTAGCTAATTCAGGCGGAATGCCAAAGACCGCTGGATTATCCAGCATGTCACTGAGTTCCTCGTCAATTACGTCGCGTTCAACTTTCTTGGCATTAGTGGCCTTACGAAGAAAGTCGTCAACAGAACCAAATTCCATAGAGGAAGAAGAGGATGCGTATAGTCTGCCTTAAAAGCTAGGCGCTTGTCAAGATAGTGAAACAATGGCGGTGGAAGCATCGTCATCAAAGGAAGTGGTATCAATGGCAGTGGCATTAGCTTCACGCTCTTTGATGTCGCCCACAGTCTTTGCCAGGTCATCCAGAAAGCTCTTGTAGTCTTTCTTCTCTTCCTGCTGTGGACGTAGTTCATTGAGGCCCAGGAGTTTGGCTTGTTCAACAAGACAGTTCTTTGCCACGTTTAAAAAGCTGGCATCGCCAGCGCTTTCTTCTGTTCTAATAATTGAAGAGTCATCTGCATCGCTACTTTCGCTGGTGGTGATAGTGCGTTTCTTTTTGCTGCCTTCAAAGCTTTTCATTGCCACGTCCTTAAGGTCCATTTGTTCCTTGAGGAGGCGGGCACGATGCACATCAGCACTCTTGAGAATTTCTTCTGTATAGAGCTGCCTAATGTGCTTTCTATCTGCATTGACAGTTTCCTTGCTTAGCTGCAACACGCGAGCAATTTGACTGTTGCTCATGTTGGCTGCCAGCAGCTCGCTTGTCATATGACGGCGTTGCCCCATGAGCTCCTTGTTGTAAGGAGTTTTGTCAGCACCAAGCCCAACTTCATGCCTGATGCGATCAATTTGCTTTGCAGTGAAGCCAGCCTCCAGAAGAGTTTTCACTCCATATTTGAGTTCTGCTTCTGGAGAAGCAAAATTAATATCAGGCATTGGCATGGTAATTACTCCGAAAAAATGGAATCAGCAAAAATGGAAGCAGCAACAAAACCAATGGCAAACCAAATTAAAAATGTAATCATGACTTGGTAGGGAAATTAAATACAAGGCTTTCACTGGTTTTGATGATTTCATAATCACCAATGTCATCTTTTAATTTCTTAAGTTCCTTGAGGCTACTTTCCTGCTTTCTCACTTCTTCGCCATAGTCCTTTTCAGAACGACGTTGAATGCGAACAGAACCATGCTCAGTGTCCTCCTTATCAAGATCAAATTCCTTTAGGAATTTCATTAACAAATCTTTGTAAAACGTTTCCTTCTCTGCATACACTTTTTGTGCAGCCTTAATTGTTGCAAGTTTTCCAATTAGTTCGTTGATTTCTTCCATTGTCAAATTCCTGATGCCACTGCGTTGGTTTTAAAGCCATGATCAATCAGGCTTGTAATTTCGTGCAGGGATGACCGCCAATGGCGTTCACCCTTCTTGTCACGAGCACCATACATGACTCGTGATGACGGCCTTGGTCCACGGTCTGGCGTTGAGTAGCCGTGATGACAGAGCACCTCGATTAGCGTTCCATTGTGGTCAATGGAGGGAAGCTGATCGGGAGATTGTGGAGCGGTAGGCATTGGACGACGTTGATGTCGTAGCCAATATAGAGAAGAAGCGAGAAAAAGTAAAGAGCGCCAACAAAACGACGGCCTTGGGGGCCTACCCTCGCGAACGGCGCTCGGCAAAGGATGGTTAGGAGAGCGGAACGATGGAAAAGAACGGGACGAGTCTACACACCCCCACCAAGCTCAAATGTGCCAGCTAAAGAATTGGCCTATGAGGACCAGCCAAAGCCTTTACCAGCCCAGCCTTGCTCAGGCACCACCTCTGGCTCAATAGCTACTGTCTCGACAGCTTCAGGCACTGAAAAAGGAGCCTCAACGGACTCCTCCTTCACAACTACTGGTTTGATAAAACCTTTGTCCCAGATGATCATGGCAGTTATTACAACTGCCTACAGTTTAAAAGAAATCGTGCGCTGTTACAGGAGCGGGAGCCTCAACAAAATCAATATTGTCAACGTCAGGATCTGCGTAGTCCCAGGAGTGATAAAGACGCTTGCGTTCGTCATTGGGCCCCACCTCGAAGCTACTGGTGATTAAACCTTGCCGACGTGCCACTTCTAGCATTTTGCCCGTGGATGAGGTGTCCAAGCTGCCAGAGATCATTGCCACTTGTTGCTTAGTGAAACGCTCTGCTTTACGCATGTTGACCGTATTCACCACTTGATCCAGCTCTTCCAAGGAACCGCCCTGAGGGCCTGCGTAGTGCCAGCCATAGGACAAGGTGTCGCGCTGCAACACGTGCTTACCAGTGAGGCCACTCCTGCTTTTCAACCATTCGAGGATGAATTGATTGGGGTCGCCATTGTTCTCAGAGCGAGTAAGTTTTACCACTTCACTAACGTTGTCTACGAAACTGGTGGAATCCCTGAGGCCCCCGCTTTTGTTTAAGTGGTGAAGAATGATAATGCTGCATTTGTATTGATTGGCAATGTCGCGCAACCCATAGATGACATCACCAGCATTGCTCTTCACCAAATCTACGTCCATGCCAGACAGACAGGCAGTAAGAGAGTCAATGGCAACAAAGACTGGCCGGTTCTTCCTCACATAGTCTTCAAGTTGCTTCATGTGGCCGAAGCGCCAGTTCTCCCAGAAGTCAATGATGCCAGCCTCCAGACCAGCCTCTCTGAAACCAATAACGCCAAGCTTTTCGCTGGTGTCCACCAATGGTTCATCACTTTGAATGATCAGACTCTTGCCTTTATGGCAACGTCTTCCACTCCATGGTTCACCAAGAGCAATCTTGAGTGCCCAGTTGTAGACGATGGTGCTTTTGCCAGTGCCTCCAGAAGCGGCCAGCAGCATGACGCTACCCAGGGGCATGATGCCAGCAATCAACCATTCACGGCATTGGTCTGCATTGGCAATGGTGAGAGCGTCAATGGTTTCAATTTCCTCCTTGCCATAGATGCGACTTTTGGCCTCGTCAATAATCTTATCAACATTGTTTTGGCTCATCTTCACACCACGCATTTCTAGCCAGTTGGCAGTTTCGTAGGTGATACGAGCATCATTGGCATAGAGGCCAACAAAATTCTCCACTGTTGAAATAATCTCCTCATAGGCAGGCTTACCATCCTTGCCGGAATGCTTGCCCTTGGAGACGATGGAGGCAAGCAAGTCATCTTTGGTGACACCCTCAGCGATGTAATCAGCCAGGTCAAGACCGTTGCCACTGGGCAGGTTTTGCCATTCCCAAGAGCGTGGATCAGCGTAGAGCCACTGTGCTCCAGGGTTGTCGGCTTCCACTTCCTTCATGAAGGCAACACCTTGCTCGTCCCTATCGGGAGCTAGCACCAGCTTCTGATTCTTGAAGAGGCTGGCGTAGTCGCCATTGGTGCGGTACTGCTTACTGCCACCCAGGAAGGTGACGGAAGGCAGGCCAATGCTCCAGACGGCCTGGCAGGTGAGTTCACCTTCTACAACGACAATGGGGAGGCCAGTTTTGGCGCTCTCGGCAATGGCCTCTTCATACATGAAGGGCAGGATGTTGGCCTTCACCTCCTGAAGCTGTGTCTTCTGGCCAGTAGCGCTTGTGTCGATGGTGGGGAATTCCTGCCAGATGCGCTTGCTGCCGGACACATCACTGCGGTGAACCCTCACCACTTCCAGGCCGGTTTGGTTCCTGTAGGAAAAGGTGTAGTTACCAGCATCTCTCGGTGGCTTTTCCCAACGCACCATGGGAGCCAGCACGTCCCTGATTTCAGCCCGGTGGGCAGGCGTGTCGTCGTGCCAGCAGGTGTAGGCACCATTCTTCTTGTTGACTGAGAAATCATTGTTCCCGCACGCGGGACACATGAATTTGCCTGATTCCTTACTGGGCTCCAGTTGGTCCAGGAAGTCCAGGATCGAGAATGTCATGAAAAAGGGAATATGGTATGCCGCTTTGCATCATGGCACCTAGAGCGTTTTCCTGCAATCCCAGTGGCCATAAGGCATCCTTATCTCTCGAAGGCTTGCTCAATTGGCTTCTGCGGGTATTGTGGGGAGGAACCACGGCGCCACTGCATGCCGAAATCCAACTACGACAGCCCTAAAACCAAAAGGCATTTTACGCTCACGCAGGATGCCGTTGACCATTTAGACAACATTGCCTCAGAGGCCAAGCTGTCTCGCAGTGAAGCTCTTGAGCGGCTCATTCGTTGCACTCCCGCATGGGAGGGCTCCACGAGCCTTTCTAATGGGGCATGGTCCCTATGCGTGGATTACACCGCGCCCGAACTACCACCTTCTTTTGATGATTATGAAAATCTCTCAGTTGATTGAAGCTCTTCAAGCTGCCTACATCATGGACCATGAAGACATGGAAGTGGTGCTCTGTTTTGAGGAGGGTGCCATGGAAGAAGGTTTTGACTGGAAGCACGTTGAAGGCATTACGGACGTGCGAGTGACTCGCGACTGGCCACTGCCTGGCGACAGTCTTGTCAATCATGCAGAGCAAATTACCAACAAAGTGGTCATCATGTATGACCTCATTCAAAACCTGGACAGTTCTGCCCCTGAATTGTAAAGTGACACAATCTTGTTTTTCTGACGTTTTTTCTTTCCCCATGGACCTTACATCCCCCGCATCGCTAGCCCTCTCTGACCGTATGAATGGTCTGTTCTCGCCCTTGGAGATTACGCCTGAGCAATTCACCAAGGCTTACATGCTGCCCATTGGCGAGCACGTTGAGAAGAATTACAAAGGGCTCTCCTATCTGTCCTGGCCGTTTGCCTTCCGCTACCTAAAAGAGCAATTCCCCACGCTGTTTGTGGCGTTTGAGGAGAGCACAATGGGATGGCCAGTGTTTGGCCAAACTGGCTGCTGGATTCTGCGGGCCTACCTCACGGATGGTTGCCGTCGTACTCCTGCATTGGTCTTTCCATTGATGGACAACAAGCACAATGCCGTGAAGGAGCTTGATGCTCGTCAGGTGAGTGACAACATTCAACGTGCAAGCGTTAAGTGCATTGCTACTTTCACTGGCCTTGGCCTCAAGCTTTACTCCGGCGAAGACATTCCCACTTCCGACGATGGCAACGTACAAGCTGCGCCCAAACTCCCCCTCCAACAGGAGAGCAAGAAACCAGCAGCGGTATCGCCTCAGGACAAAGCGCCTACTACAGCAAGCATTCCTGCTGCTGGAGGAGCGGGGGCTCCTGCCTTTAATGGAAAGGAAGCCCTCACCGCCTTCTGCAAAGCCAATCCCCTTCAATATGGAGATTCCCAGCAAAGCTTGATGGCAGCAAAGCTTGGTCTTGAAAGCCTTGGGCTTGCGAAGGGTGACGACCTTAAGGATGGTCACATGCTCGCCAATGTGATTGCCGCCATGGTTGGTACTTGGATTAAAGAAAAAGGCATCAAGCTTACCAAAGTTGCAATGGCACAAGAACTTATGACTCTTCGTGCAATTTGCGCCGAAGGCACTGTTGAGCAGGCCATTAAAGGAGTGGAAGTATTCGTTGCGGGAAAGCTTTAGACCTGGCAGCGGCACGTTTGGCTCTTGTTTTCAAGGGCCAAATTATTACCAATGCTGATGATTCTCCCCTTGACGAGCCATGCTAATTGCAAGCATCATCACTACTATTATTGGCCTGCTTTTGTTGGGCTTAACAGTTTTGCCCATTGTTTATTTCTTTGAACTTATTTACCAATGGACCATCAAAATGAAATGAAGTTTCCTACCAAGGAACAATGGCTAAGTGCATGGGAATCAGCACATTCCGTATATGCTTCTGACCCGGACCCTTCTGAAAACCATTTGTGCAGGGCTCTGCTATGGCAAGCAAATCGCATTTGCTGGGGGGAAGTTTTGAAATGACCAATTTTTCAGACATTAAAAACTGTCCTGAATGCGGAAGCCTGTGGCATGACAAGCCCATCCCAGAAGAAAGCCAACACCACTTTGGCGGATCCAAATGGTTTTCCAGAGTGATCTACCTGTCGTCTTGGCGTGAGGATCGTGGCTATGCATGGCAATGTCCAGACTGCGGTACCACTTGGGACCGTGGCACTGGCGCCATCATTGACCACTACAAAGTTGACATGAATCGTCCATTAACTTTCGTTGAACCATGAAAACCATCATTGCTCTCATTGTCATTGCATTTTCCCTGCCAGTGGCGGCTTGCAACGAGCCCATCAACTATTCCGGCACGTGTCCCCTTGGCTACTACCGCTCTGGGGGGTATTGTGTAAAGAACCGTTAACTCTCCAGTGCAGTTCAAGCAGTTTGTTCCTGACCGGCTCCAACTGGACAATCGTCGCTATTACAAGGTGCCGGAGGGTTTGGACCATGTGCCTGCGGGTCTGGTTCTGCCCTCTGTTACAACCGTAGCCGGGGCATGCTCACCAGTGGGCAAGATCATGGCTCTCATCAACTGGCGGCGTCGCGTGGGCGATGCAGAGGCCAATCGTCGCACCATGGGCTCCATTGATCGTGGCGTGTGGCTGCACGGCGTCTTAGAGGATCTATGGAATGGAGAGGATATTGAGCACCATCTTGAAGCCAAGAGCAAATATCGCCCCTACTTCCATTCCATCGAACCCTTTCTGGAAACCATTGACCAGCCATTGCTAGTAGAGAGCGCCATCGCCTACTTCAACTCCGAGTTGCAAATTGGCTATTCCGGCACGTTTGATATGCTAGCAACGATGAAGAATGGCAACATTGCCCTCCTCGATTGGAAAACCAGCTATAAGCGTAAGCTCGACTGCTACCTAGCCGATTACAAGATGCAACTCGGCGCCTATGCACAGGCCCTTGAGCAAATGTATTCCATTGAAATCAACGAAGCTTATTGCGCCATCTCCATCTACGACCCGGACACGGGAGAGGGGGAGGAGGCGCAAATCGTAACGATGGATGGGTGTGATCTTGCTTGCCAAGCGGCGATCATGAACGACAAGACCCGCCGGTATTTTGAAGAATTCTATCCAGGCGGTAAGCCCTTCACGATCACAGTTGACAAGGGAGCCTAGAGCCTCTATGCTTGCCGAGCCCTCACGGGCATCTAACATCCTCCAAGGAGCAACACTGTGGCAAATCGCCCCCCAATTACTGCCGCCATTGATCTCACCCCTGACCTTCTCAATGCATTGAAGAAGGCTGGCGCTAATGATCGTGGTAACTACAGCCTCGACATGGCTGTATGGCCCAACGAAAAGATGACTTCTGATCGTTCCCCTCGTTTTACTGGCTCCGTCAAAATCAAGGGCGACAAGGAAGGTCCTAAGGGCTACGCTTCTGTGTGGCAGAACGACGACCTCGGCGGCGGCAGCAGCTCCACCGACCTGTTCTGACACCATGGAAGATAAAGACCCCGCTTATCAACTGGGAACATTTGTAGGCGGATTTATTGGTCTTTTCCTTCAAGGACTCATTATTTTCTTAATGGCTTGGCCCCTTTGGTGGGGCCTTTTGCCATTGTTTCCTTGGTTGGAAATGGCACGCTTTGGAGCTGCCGTGGCTTCTGGCTCAATGATCCTTCGTTTTATTTTCAATCGTGACTAAAGAATTTGCTGCTCTAACTGGCACTGGCCTGCTGGTCTTAACGCTACTTCTTGTGGGAGGACCGCAGTACAACGTCTGGACAAAAAGTCTTGCTGGCAAGGCTGAACTTCAAAAGGCTGAGTACACCAGACAAGTGGCAGTTCTTGAGGCTCAAGCAAAAATGGACTCTGCTTCCAAACTTGCTGACGCTGAAATCGAACGAGCCAAGGGTGTGGCAGAAGCCAATCGTATCATTGGCGACAGTCTCAAAGACAACCCTCGCTACCTCCAATACCTGTATATCACAGGACTGCAAGAGGGAAGCGAGAAGGGTAATCGCACCATCTACGTTCCCACGGAAGGTGGTATGCCGGTTCCCACGCTTGACATGACCAAATAGTTGCGGGCGCTACGGCGCCCATTTCTTCCAAACCATGACACTTCTTAACGACAAGCAAATTGCCAAACTTGCAGAGAACGACATCTTCATGCCTTTTGTAGGCGAGAAGATGCGCACTCTTGACGATGGCACCAAAGCTATTTCATACGGCCTTTCCCAGGCTGGTTATGACATTCGGCTGTCTCCCGACCATTTTCTTGTTGTTGATGGCAAGACTGTCAAGGGAACCAATAAGGGTGAATTGGATGCCAAGCTTTTCAATAGCACCATCCCATACGAGGCACCCCTCATCCACAGCAATGGTGGTGAGTATTTTCGCTTGCCTCCCCATAGTTACGGCCTTGGAACCAGTTACGAACTGATCTCCATGCCTGATCACATTATGGGCATTTGTGATGGCAAATCCACTTACGCTCGTTGTGGCATCATCATCAACGTGACGCCCATCGAACCCGGCTGGGCTGGCTACCTCACGATTAGCATCTCCAATCCCACTGCCTTTCCGGCACGTATTTATGCCAACGAAGGCATTGTGCAAGTGATGCTTATGGAGATTGAGGAAGTAGGGCAAGCCTACACTGGCAACTATCAAAACCAAGGAGCTAACGTACAGTTAGCTGCTGTTTAATAGTGAGTGCTCTTGAAGATCAATTCCTAGGACTATGGCAAGCTCACAATCCTCTCATTCCGTTGGAAAAGGAATTTAGTGAAATTGATGCCTGGGAAAAAGATTTTCAAGAGCGCTACTCTAAAACCAAACGTTCCAAACGTTACCGCCTAGATTTTGCTCATCCCAACTCCCGTACTGGCATCGAAATCCAAGGTGGCGTTTATATGCGTGGCCGTCATGTCACTGGTAGCGGCTATGAAAGAGATTGTCGTAAATACAATCTTGCTTATACAAGCGGTTGGACAATTTTTCTGCTCACTTCGACCATGGCCAAAGACGTTTTTTGGCACGCGCTGATTGCTGAGCACATTCAACAAGCTCCATAGCCTCTTTAATAATCTCATCAGCAGCTTCTAGGTCTGTTTCCTGCTTGGCCATTGCTTGACGAAGCTGAATGTTTTCAAGCATTAAGCTTTGAACTGCCGTTTGCATAGACGACCAGCCAGTTAGTAAATTCTGCGCCACTTCACGAAGCTTTACGTTGTCATGGCATTCTGCGATGGCCTTCCTATTGACAGCTAAGGAAAACTCACGCTCTGCTGACTGCTCAAATGGACCCATCATTGCCACACTGCTTTTGCCATTGTAAACCAATTCCACTGGAAGGCAGAATTTCATGCTTAAACCATCGTTCGTAGTCTCTAGGCTACAACCAAGAGGGCATGGCAAGCAATTTGTACGACGTGTGGAAAATGGCGAGAATCCCGAAATCTTGCGTCCGGCTTCCCGGCGTTATAAGCTGAGGAGCGTTCCAAAGGGCTATGACTGGCAAGAAGGTGAGCGAGTGGCGCTGGTCGCCCTCACGGGGGCTGGAATGGTGCCAACGTCCATTTACGGCACATTCTTGGGCATCGATAGAAGCAATGGACGAAAGGCTGCAATGGTCAAATGGGACGAAAAAACTACTCACATCAGTGGTACAGTGGCATTTCAACGAATCCGTCCAGTGGCGCTGATTCTCAACAATGATTAATCCGCTCCTTCCGCCTCCCATCGATCCGCTAAACGATGGGAAGAGCTATGTATGCCTCATTGATGCGATGGGGAATAGCCTGTCGATTGTGAACGATGCAAGGCAAAGCTTTGATGGACATTCCGAGGAATGGTCAGAGCGTGATGCCAAGCTTCTCAAGTATTTGATCAAGCACCAACACACGAGCCCTTTGCGTGGCGTGGTTTTCAAATGGATGGTGAAGGCACCATTGTTTATTGCCCGGCAGTGGTACAAACACACCATTGCCTCTACTTACGTTGATGACCAACTTGGCTGGAATGAGAAAAGCTTCCGCTACTGTCCTGCTAAAGATGCAGAATTTTATGTGCCTGCTCAATTTGCTTCTCAAGCCACCAACAACAGGCAAGCCTCTGGAGAGCTGCTTGATTCACGGGGGCAGGCCCTGGCCGCTCAGATTTATACGAAGACTGTGGAGGAAAGCAAGCAAGCTTACGATGCGCTTCTGATGGCTGGTGTGAGCCGTGAGCAGGCTCGTGGCGTGTTACCACCATGCGTGTACACAAGTTTTGTCTGGACATGTTCCTTGCAGGCTCTGCTGCATTTCATTAGCCTTCGCATTGGCAAGGGTGCCCAGCATGAAATTGCCGTTTATGCCGAGGCTTTGCTTAAGCTGGCTGAACCCATCGCCCCGGAAGTATTCGAGGCATTTGCTGAAAACAACTACCAACTCTGATCATGCACGACCCCATAAATAGTCCCAGCCATTACGCCCAGGGTGGCATTGAAAGCATTGAAGCAATTCAAGCTTCTATGAGTAGCGAAGCCTTTAAAGGCTTTCTTAAGGGCAATTGCCACAAGTATTTATGGCGTTATGAACGCAAAAATGGCAAGGAAGACTTGCTGAAATGCCAATGGTATCTAAACTACCTCATCGAAACCATTGAAACAGACGAAGCATTTACTCAGCGCGTTGAAAATACAGTTAGCGAATTCTTGGCTGAGCTTAAAACTCCCCTAGATGATGTTGAACCTGCCGATCCTGATGCCTACATGATCAGCGGCTGCACATTTCGCCAAGGTCCTCCAGAGCCATTGGACGACGGTGATTGCTGGAAGCGTGCTTACGGTTAAGCGGCGCACCAAATAGTAGAGAGGGGGCCATAAGCCCCCTTTTCTTTTGCAATAACAACGTTTCTCGGGAAAAAACTTGCTAGAATCTTTTGACAACGTAAACAAGGTAGACACTTGGCTCATCGAGTAACCGTAGAAGGAGTCCAGTACGAATCTATTTCCGAAGCAGCAAGGCATTATGGGTTTACTCCGCCAAAAGTGGGCGCCAGGCTTGCCTTGAGTTGGAGTCTAGAAGAGGCGCTAGAAATAGCACCAAGAGCAAGGACGAATAGCATGGGTCGTCCAATACTGGTTAATGGCGTACGGTACGCAAAAATTAAAGATGCTGCGGAGGAGTATGGATTCAGTGGGCGGTTTATTGCCAATCGGATTAACCTGGGATTAACGCCAGAACAGGCACTGGAAATTGCGCCTTTCCCAGAATGGTTTGCGCCTGGCAAGAATCAGAAAAAGGCTCAAGAGGCGGAAAAAAGACGACTCAAGGAAATCAAAACAGGAATCAAACAATGTTCCACATGTAAAGAGAAAAAATTGCTTAATTGTTTTCACGGAAGTCACGACAGCAGCAATATCTCAAGTCGTTGCCAGGATTGCGTTTCGGCTTTGTTTCTAAAATATCGTTACAAAATGTCAGTAGAAAAGTTTAATCGCATTCGGGAAGAGCAAAATAACTGTTGCGCAATTTGCCAAACGGAACTTGAAATTAAACAAGGATCAACATTTAGAAGTAAAAATGTAGCCGTTGACCACTGCCACGAAACTGGCAATGTTCGAGGGTTGTTGTGCTCTGTATGCAATAAAGGCCTTGGCCATTTTCAGGACAACGTGGCTCTCCTAGAATCTGCAATTGCTTATCTCAGCACATCTGAGCGATGGGCAAACAACGAGATGTAGTGTCGTGCCACGGAACAGGTTTTAAATCTGACCTAGGCGTAACATATCCAATCTTTTCCATCCACAACTCATATTCATGCAGATCAGTGTGTGCGCTTACAAAACTATTTGCGTACACCCACGCAAGCAGAACTAACTCCTTATTTTTCGTCCAAAACTCTTGCTGTCTCCACCATCTAATAAGAGCAAGGTTTGATTTTTTTGCGTTGCAGGCGAGACAGGCGGGTACAAGGTTAAATTTTGCAAAATGTGGCCCGCCTTTGCTTTTGGCAACGACATGATCGAGAGTTAGCTTTTCGGTCCATTTGCCACAATAGGCGCAAGCGCAATGCCCAAAAGGGCCTCGTAGCGGATAATCCTCAAAGATGCCTTTACGGAAACGTCGTTTGGCCTCACCAGGGCGTAATTCAGAGAGGGATTGAAGGAGTTCTTCAGGTCCATTTCTCATCCCCATGGTGATATTAAATTGACTTCCTCATAGTTTAAACCGCCAAAGTTAAAGACGGTGATTGTGTAGAATATTGAAAAAGGACAACGACCAATGCAGTCTTGGCAAGAAGGCATGATGAACTTTGCAGCAACGGTGACTGCAGGCATGCTGCTTGCCAGTGGTGGAATGATGGTAACAGTGGGCAACCAACAAGTAAAAATTTCCACACAAGTTGAAAGTATTGCTGATAAATTGGACGACTTGACAAATAGTATGAAAGGAATTGAGGGCAGAGTGCGCGATTTGGAAATCAAACGCTAAGCTAAAGAAAACGCATTGTCCCTCATGACTCCTGCAGAACTTATGCTTATCGGCGGCGTTGTCGTCGGTGCCATTGAAACCATTATTGCCGCTCTTCCCATCAAGCCTAATAGCACTGTCGAGCTTGTTCTTGCCATTGCAAAGGCCATCTTCAAGACCAAAATTAACTAGGACGCAGGCATGTCTGGCTCCGTTCGCCTTTCAGATTTGTTCAAATATTACAAGAATGGACTGCCGTACCAAAGTGCTGCAGTGCAAATGCTTGAGGAGCAGCTCATGAAAACTGCTCCTGAATTGATGGACAAAGATAATGAATGGTTTAAGATTTGGAGCCAGGCTGGAAAACAAGAACCTCCTAAGAAGGTGGTATTGTCTGTGCCATATGAATGGCAACGTGACAACAAAAGTGGCAATGGCAGTCGCGAATGCTTTAGTAGCAGCTCTGCAATGGTTGCCAAGTTCTATGGGAAAGTGGGTAGCGATGATGAATACAATTCCATTCGTGCTCGTTATGGCGACACTACTGACTCCAGTGCTCAGCTCAAGGCCCTTCACCATCTAGGACTCAAGGCAGAATTCAAGCAAAATATGGGTCTAGAGACCCTTCACAAAGAGCTTCAAGCAGGCCGTCCCGTGCTGGTTGGATGGTTGCATCATGGACGCTATACGGCCCCGTCTGGAGGCGGCCATTGGACAGTGGCAGTGGGTTTTGATGCAATTTCTGTGGTCCATAACGACCCGTATGGAACGGCTGACATTGTGAATGGTGGCTATTCCAGTGGAGAAGGTGGCAAATGTGTTTACTATGGCAATAAATATTGGCTGCCACGTTGGACTGTTGAAGGTCCAAATTCTGGCTGGGCTGTGTTGGTTAGCAAATGACCCTAACAGCGCTGGTTAATGCCCTGCTTTATGAAGTGGCCATTTGGCTGATTGCTAAATATCCTTCGCTTGCCTTTAGCCCATGGCTAACCAGGCTCATTGTCTGGTGCCGTCCAGATTGGACTGAGTGGAAAACACAACGGACGATGAAAGATGTAGATAAGCAAACTATTAAGATTGTGGAGCAATGGGATAAGGAAGAGCGTATTCAGAAAGCATCAACGTTAGTAGAACAAGCCAAGCAGCTCTATCCTCATGCCACCATCACTGCATTGCCTGATGCCGTTGTTCCTTCTGTGATGATCCAGCAGGAAGCAGCAGAAGACGCCAGCGACGATGTAAAAGCTCTAGGAGGCGAAATGAGGATCACCTATCAACTGGAAGAGCTACAATAGGACGAGATTCTTTTGCACCATGGAAATCGTCGTTGGTCTATTCATGTTTACCACCGGCCTTTTCATGACCACTCGTCTGTACTATTTAAATTGTCATCAACGCGCTCAACGAATGCCGCTTGCTCACCATCAACAGCATGACTAATTAAGTTGTGAATTTGCATGTAGTGCTTTAATCCATCGCCATAATCAATATTAAAAATGTCATACATTGCATAGCGATAGCTGCCCTTGTCTTTCACGTCTGCTTTGTAAATTAGCTTACAAATTTGGCGGAACGCTTGCGCCCGTTCGTCCATCGTAAGACTGTCCCACCAAGCTTGATCTTCCGCGCCTTGCACCAAATCAGCATGATGCCATGCGTCACGGAAAGCTTCCATCTCTGGACTGTCAAGCCAGTTTTTCATGAACAATGCGCCAGTCCTAGAACTGTAGCACCACTAGACAATCTCCACCCAGCCCAATTGTCCCATTGCTCTTGCCGATCCATCGCTTTCAATGGTCAAAGCCAGCACGTCACTTTGCCCAGATGCATTCACCCCAAGAGAAAGGCGAATTGCTGTTTCAATCTTTAAATCTGTTGACTGCTGCTGGGAAACAATGCCAGTATTGACGATAGTGCCGCCAATCACTGAAGTGGCGCTTGTGGTTGTTTCAACATTTCCCCTTCCGTTAGCGGCTCCACTCCACGTGACACCAGAAAGCGTAGGATTCAAACGCAACCTCCATAAGATAACATCACTAGTAAACGCAGCCACATCAATCTTGACCGGCAAAATTACATTGCCCGTGCGACCACTTACCATGCGAATTGCAGCGGTAAGGCGCTCTCCGGTGGCAGCAGAAACGCTTGCAAAATTAGGAAATGCCGAATAGATGGCGCCATTTGGTTCATAACCGCCTTCACTTAAAAGGCTGCAGCAAACTTGCTGGAAAGTGGTGCCACTTGCCTGTGCAGTGGTATTGACAATGCGATATGACAATGGGAGAATTGCCGTTTGCATGTATGTTCTATTGATATTATTTGCATGGTTAAATTCATGACAATAGACAATGCTTCCATCAATAACAAATCCACATCTTACTCTTCCCACTCCCAGCCATTCCAAATCTGTAGCAAAAATCTGTGCCCTGTTAAAATTTAACGCCGGAAAAGTTTCAATATTCCAATCGGACTGATTAACTACGTTTTCGACAACACTGCCAGTAGTAAAACTTCTGATGACAAACTGGAGAGTGGTGCCACTGGCGCGTAGCATCACACCATTATTATCATCAAAATAACCAATTTCCTGAACCAAGCCACTGGCCAATGGTGCCCCAACAAAACTTTGCATGGAGAAAATACTTTTCCCTGGCTGGTAAGGGAATCTTTGCTTTGTACGACGCAGAACAGTATCGCCAGAAGCAGTGGTGGTTTTAAGCTCTAACGTGCTGGCATTGGTGAGGAAATTAGTAGTTCCGCTGGCGGTAGTAATTTCATACCATTGATCGGTGCGCTTGTCAAAGCGCATTGTGCTATCAAACAGCGTATAAGGATTGCTTACACGCTGCCTGCCAAATGCATCTACCACTCCACTGTCAGGGCCGTAATCAAGAAGATGGCCGTATTTATCGGCAATTACGTGGGTTTCAAACTGCTCCCCATCTGCAACAATTTGGCCCATTGAAATTATTCCTTGTCTATGTATGCTTCATTATACTCCGTTCCAATGGTCTCCATTGCGTTGTAAACAGACGATGGGGCAAAGCCGCAGCCAGTAAGGAAATGAGCGAAAGAACGCACTAACGCAGGAGCATCAGCCATTTGACACTGATGCGTGATTTCTTCATAGCCGCAATAGCCAGGCAAATCTTGCGTGGAGGAGAAGCGATGGGAAAAGGAATAGCAGTTGATGTCGGCAGCCACAAGACCAAGAAAAAGCCAGCCAGAAGCTAGCCTTTCCCATTGCCATTGTCAAGCTTTCCCCTGTCCTCTCAGGAGCTTACGGCCATGGCTGGGCTTGCTCCGCTTTCCATTTCCTTGCCTCGTCAGCTTGGGGGGTCCAGGCTGATGTGAACGCTTGAGGGCTGCACTGCCCCCTTTTGCCTTAACTGCCATTAGCCTGCCTCAATAAAGAATTGTCTGCCGCCAATCTTAACAGGCACTTTCTTGTTTACTGTGATTCCACTGGCAAATACCACATTTCCATTGTCCTCCAACCCTTGCACCGTCAAGCCAAGATTGCAAACAAGAGTGGCAGTGGAGAGGCTGTAGGACAGTCCTGAAACCGTGAGGGAAAATAGACTGTCAGTAGAACCGCTGAGAGTGGTGCCACTTTGCACTACGAAGCTTGATTGAATAAAGCCTGTATTGGTCCAGCCACTAGTAATGGTATCTCCAGATCGTGCAACGTACAAACTGGGAACAATGCCAGAAAGCGTGGCATTCAGACTATCAATTTGTTGCTGGAAATTACTGGACGATCCAGCAATGCATTGCACTTCCGTGGGCTGCACATAAGCAGAAGAAAACAGTCCTTTAATTCTGTTTAAATCTGCAGAAGCCAGGCCAAGATTAATCCGCGCCTGTTCGGGCGAAGGCAAATCAGATAGATTATTCTTACGGACTAATCCCCTGGCCATAGCACTTTCTTTTCAGTCTATCGAAATGCTTAAGCAAACATCCGACGAGGATTACGAGGTGCCACTAGATATTGATCCCAACCTTCGGGAAGCGTGCCAATAAAATTAATATGCCAGCCTTCCATGGGAGTGGGAGGCGTGATAAGCTCGAAGGTTTCAGGATCTACCACGGCATCATTGTTGTAAAGAATACCCACATCGTCAATGGCCCATTCATGTGTGTAGTAGAGCCATGTCCAACGGTCTTCAAAAACTGCTGGAATGGACTCATTGGTTTCATTGTCAAACGATGCTTCTTGAACAATAACGGGCTGGTTAACGCGGAAACCGGCGGCTTCGCCAGCAGCTTCCCACGCGGTTTGATTGGCAAAACGAAGATAGTTAGTCATAATTAAGCGTTACGGGTGATAGTCCAACCCCTGGAGACAAGGGTAGCGTATGCAGAAAGAGCTGGCGCAGTCCAAGTGGACGCCCCTGCGTTGGTTCCGCCAGCCATGTCAAGAGTAATATTGGATCTGCCATTGGTTACCAATGAAGTCAGAATATTTTCAATAGATATTGCAGTTAATGCGCAACCAGTAAAAGCCGTCCCGAAGGCAGTAGAGATTAATGATCCGGTGGTGTTAAACATATTTGGCGGAAAAGTGGACAAGGATGAGCATGATCGCCAAGCGTCGCGAAAGTCAGTGCCAGCGGAAAAGTTTAATGCCGGAAAGCTGGTTAATCCATAACACTGAAGCCATGTGGAGAAAAAAACTGTACCGGCAGCAGTATTGATCAAGGGAAAAGAGGTCAATGAGAAACAATTGTTCCAAGTGTAATTAAAATTTGTTACATTACTCGTATTAATTAACGGAAAGGAGGTAAGTCCTGTGCAATTGTTCCAAGTTGCCTCAAGAACTGTTGCCGAACTAAAATTAAGCAGTGGAAATGAGGTGAGTCCTTGACAGTTAACCCAAGTGCTATAAAATAAACTTCCAGTGCTAATGTTAATAAGCGGAAAGGAAGTAAGAGAGACACATGCATACCAAGTATTGGTAAAATTAGTGCCAGTACTTGTATCAACCACTGGAAGTGAACTTAATGCATAATTAAGAAACCAAGCATTGGTAAAATTTGTTCCGCCAGTAAGGTTGAGAGTGGCATCAACTATTTTTAAATTAACGCAGCCAGAAAATACGACGGAAGCATTTATTTTCATACTGGCAGGTGTCGGACCCACAGCAACCACCCGATTGGCATATGTACCATTATTGGAAACACTGGGCCCAAAATACGTACCACTATTAAGCCTAAAACCAATGTCATGATATGTTTTGCCATCAACGAACGTATGTACGCCAGTGGTAAGAGTTTCTACCACTCCATCATTCCAGTCAACAGTTACATTGCCGTCGGTAAAGAAATTAGGCAGCGCAAAAGTAGAACCTGTGACTCGCCATCGCCAGAAATCACTGGTGCCAGTGAGAGTGTTAATTTGAGACGACGATAGATTGCCATTGTACACGGAAGTTCGCTTGACTACAGGCCCTGCAAACCCTAGTGTTGAACTGCCGCCAGCAGTACCGAATGGGGAGTTGATGGTGGTGAAGGCGGACGTGGAGAAGATACTTGAATTGGCATTGGACACACTCGCCACATCAGCAGCGCGAGTCGTCCCACTTAAAGCGTTGCCAGTGGGAATATACGAAGTCAGGACTGAGCCAAGTTCAACTTGTGCTCCCCAAAGGTATATACTACTTGCACCATTGCCTTGATAATTAAAGTTTGATGTGCCCTCAATAAGATATACTTCCAATATTGGCTCAACAGTTCCTGTTGTGTCTACAGTTCCAACAAAAGAAATTCGATACCAACCGTTTGAAAATTTATCAATTTTGTGGGATTTTCCTGTATTAACAGTTAAAACTTCCGTGTCAAAATTAAAAAAACAGCCGCCATATGCCGTACCTGTATAACGTTTTAAATAAATAAAACAATTTCTGGACCCTGCCCCTCTCTTTACAAAAATAGAAACCACGTAGTCGGCCCCGGCTGTGGTCGGAAAAGTAGTTCCTCCTCCTGACACGTAAGGGCCAAAGGCTATGAAATGATTGTTATTAACCGAGTCTTCAACAATTGCATCAGCAGTAGTTTTCCCGTCTGGAGCAATAATTGTATTCCCCGAAACGGTTGATCGAGTTTTAATCCAAAGAGCATTATCAAATTGCTCACTATATGGCACGTAATTTGTTCTTCCTTCTTCTACCAACAGCCCAAGGCTTTCCCCCGTCGTCGAATGGTCAAACCGTGCCACGCCACTAGCGGCAGCCTTTATAAGCCCATCAGCGCCCACATACGTGCCCGTCGAAGCCCTCGCAAAGCTAATGCGAGGATCTAGCGCCTTTGTATTGGCAAAGTCCAGCTCAAGCGAGGGCTCAACTGTTGGATAGAGCGCTTTTATTGTCATTGCGTGAGGGCCTGAAGTTGGGCGTCGGGCAGCCGGACGGGGTAGTAGGTGAGTCTTTTCCACCTAATAGATCCGTTGTTCTCGGTGCCAATCAAGAAACCAGTTCTAGTAACAGACGACCACGAGTAATTTCCTCGCGTTACGCCATCTTTTACAGCTACGCTACTCGCGCCAGCAGTTAATCCCCACGCAAATTTATTTCCATTAGGGTTAAGGCTAACAGTTTGCACCAATTCTAAGATTCCAGAATCGTAAGTGTACCAAGTACCATTGCTATCTGTATTTTGATAGATTAAATTACCAGGCACTACCCCAGCACTTGGAGTAATCCCTAGGACAGAGGCAGCCGCAACGGGGGGCCTCGTTCCCTGAGAGGCTAATACATTAACAACAACAGAACCACTGCTTTGATTATACCAACTATTAAAATTAGCCCCATCGATACTTGCCGAGTCAGCAGCACGAGTGACAGTAGAAGAAGTGGTGGGGATGTAGGAGGTGGAAAAAGCACCCGCTTCCCATTGAAAACCACCAGCCCAGAATTTTTTAATGTTATCCCCAGGTGTGGTGGTAAAGAGGACGAGAAACTGGCCCGCAGCGGTGTTGGTACTTAAGTCAGTCCACGCAATGTGGTGCAACCAGTAGGTGCCGTCTGAAAAAATTGCTTTTACATTGGAAGCAGGGCCCGTATAAATTCCATTGTTAAATAACTGAAAAGTTTGCGCGACGAAAGTGGTGTTGCCATCTTGTGGTAATTTTCCAATCCAAATGTTTCCAGTCCACGTCAGAGGATTAATAAACAAAGATACACTTGCAACAGTGCCAAGTGCATGATTACCGCCGCCTCCAATGCCTCCCCAGTTTGTTGCATTGCCACCACTGAACCCATTGTTATCTAAAGTTGAATTAATTGTTACTTCTAGACCTCCAATCGTATTTCTGCTTGCGGAAGAAACTGTTCCATCATAGACCGCCCAGGTGTTTCCTGGTGAGCCTGTACCGTTTCGCAAAGTCGCCGTAGTTGGCTCACTCGGCCAAAGGCTATTTGTCCTTGCCTCCTCCATTAATAGCCCCAAGCTCTCTCCTGTAGTTGGATGAAAGTCAAAGCGTGGCACTCCGCTAGCAGCAGTTTGAATGAGGCCATTGCTGCCTACAAAAGTGCCAGTAGATGCACGAGTGAAGGTGATGCGTGGATCTAGTGCTCTAGTGCGTGCAAAATTTAAATCAAGCGATGGACGAATGGTTGGGTAAAGCGCTTTAATGGTCATCAGAATAAGCCTCCAACGATGGTGCCATTAATATTTCCCACCCACACAATAGCCGTACCAGTAGAACCGGAAAGCGTTATGCCACTCACTGATGTTCCTCCATTGCCAGGTGACAATGGCACACCAGTGTGACCGCTAGTAGTAGTAGATCCTGCAAAAGTGACTGTGCGAGCCGTGGCATTAGTATTTCTCACATACAGTTTTGTTTCTCTTCCATTGGTCAAATTATCTAACTGCACAGTTACATTACCTGCCATGCTGGCCGTATAGTTAAACCTATCGTATGAACTACCATCAACAATTAATGTGCCAGTAGTTGTAGTAGTATCGCTTCCTCCTCGCCAAAATGGAAAATTCGAGAATGCCATGGAACCAAGCATTCCACACACTGGCACTTGATTAGGATCGGTGCCAATGTCGGTTTGCGTGACCACTGGGAAAAGAACACCACTGGCAGTACCAGCAGCATTTTCGTAGTAGCCAGAAATAGTGGTACGAGCCACTTGAATGCCACTGATAGTCGTATAGGCATAGCCAGAAATGCCAGCAGCAATGCCAGAACTAATAACTCGCACTTGCGTGCCAGTATTAGGCAAGCCAGCCAAAATATTGTCAAATCCAGTGATGCCTAGCGTATTGGCAATGGCAAAAAATCCACTAGCTGTTACTTTCTTATTAGGCGTGGAAGCATCACTAACGTCACGAATGATAAATTCATCATCCGCAGCTAATCCCGTACCAATACTTGTAAGCTGAGAAATTTTTGTCATTGTGCGCTCAAGGGTTTAGCACGGAACCATCTTCCAGTTCAATCGTAGCAAAGTCTTCCAGTTGTAGTACTTGTGAAGAGCGATCAGGATCGTAAATGCCATCATAGCGCCATGCAAAGCATTCTTCAATGGTTCTAAGTTCTTTGTCCGTTAACACTCTATTGAAGAGAGCAATGGAATGAATGTCGCCGTTTAAATATCCAGCAGGCCCAGCAGTGGCACCAATGTTGAAGGTGTCGCCACCAGTGAAAGTGAAGCCAGTGCTCTTGTAATCAAGCCTTGTCCCATTGAGCCTTATCTCCAGGCCGTAGGCAGCATTGATGCGCATTGACACCACCCACGTGCCATTAAAGGGCATGCCAGCAGGAAAGCTGCTCTGTAGGGCAGTAGTAAACAGTCCCCACGTGCCAGCGCCACTTCCATTATTCCATCGACAGCTACTATTGTTCAAGGAGCTAAGAACGTTGTAATCGCCATCTAACACGCGCACAATGCTTACCATCGTTGCTGCAGTGGTAAATGATGCACCAATATTGCTCAGACTCAAGAAATCATTGGACCCATCGAAACGAACAGCGGGTTTGCCATTCATTACATTGGTGGTAAAAACAGGACGATTTGCAAGAGTAGCCTGCGAAGCAATAGTACCGCCAACAAGGCTCCTCCAAACAACTACGTTGCTACTACCGTCGAGTTCAAACGTGCTGTATTCCGCATCAAGCCATAATTGACAACCACTAATAACAGTGGGAGGGGGGAGATACAATGGGGAGTAACGAACAGTCCACGAAGGCTGCTCCTGCACCCTGAGATAATTTTTGTAGCGTTCAAAGCGTGGGTTCCATTCCTGCACGGTGCCAGTGTAATTAACGCCGCTAGTGGTAACGGTGCCAGCAGTGATAGGGCCAAGCTTATATTCTCCGCCAGTGGAGAATACGCCACTAGCCGTTGGAGAGAAATAAGAAACAGTTGATGGTCCAATGATAGTGCCATTTAAAGGCGTATATGGACGATCATTATTAACCCTGTCAACAATAATATTACCAGTAAAAGTATCACCAGTGGCAGTGGCTTTTGATGCCACCGCTGTGAAACCAGATAGCGAGAATGCCGAGAGGGCCGTCACTTGCCCTTCCAGAGCGCTCCTCAGTCCAATGATGGCTTGATAGTCTGCTTCCGTAACGCCAGACGCACTAGTGCCTTCCAACAAAGGCAAATCATTCCTATTGATGCCTAAATTATCAAGGCATAAATTGTGGTTTTCAGTTTCAGAAAGATTGTTAGATGCCCTAAAACCATATTGCTGACTCATTAGCTTTGCCCCGCCTTAATAAATAATAGGAAATCACTAGTCTCAATGGGAATAGCGCTTTCAGGGGATGTGACAGTGCCACTTGTCATGGGCTCCGTGATGCGCCAGTTAGCTTGAGGGCGTAGGCCACCAAAGAGCAGGGGATAGAGGGCTGTGGAGCCGCTGAAAGGGGAGGTGGCAATGGAACGAGCGTTGGTGCCATTGATTTGAACAGTGGTGCCACTAAGTGTGAGGCCAGAAGAAAAGAAATAATTGCCAATAGTGGTTGGTGCCACTTTTAGCATTGCTGCATTACGCAATGCCACGCCAGAAGCAGTGTATTGAGAAGCAGTGTTAATGCGTGGTTGGACCCGAGAAAGGAGTCCCTTAATAAAAACAAAATCGCGAGTGGACGTTTTGTTTACTTCCTTTAGCGCAAGAATGTCGCGGCCTTTGATGGAGAAAGAATATGGAAAGCTTGATACTGGGCCGGATGTGGTTAATACCTGAAGAGCGGTGTTAGATAGCTGGATGGGATAGTAAGCAAGACGGGCAATAGTGCCATTGGAATTTAATCCATTAGTGTTGTAACTCTGCCCAATACGCATTAAGCCACCATTAATCAAAGTGCTGGCATTAGAAGCTATAGCACCACCATTTAAACATAAATAACGATTACTAGATGTATATGAGCCTATAAGTTTTGCTCCATTTCCCCAGTCCGCATAATTAGAAGTTCCAATTGCTGTACCGCCATTCCACCAGCTTCCGCCCTTTGTAGTTGTAGTGCCAGCGTAATCCAGTCCAAGGGCTCCAGTCCCCGTGCCAAGACCAACCAGAGCCTGACCATAACTATAACTTGACTGTCTCGCTGATACAAAAAACGTTCCCTGGCTTTCGTTATACCACCTCGAAAAATTGCTTCCCGTAATGCTTACCACGTCAGCGGAACGAAGCAGGGGAATGGTGGTGGTGGGGATGTAGGAGGTGGGGAAGGCGCCTGCTTCGAGTTGGGCGCCGTAAATAAAAGTCGTGCCGACGCCAAAATTAAAGTCTGGTGGGGCTTTGCTTGCAGCATCAGTACGACAGCAAATGCAGCGATACCATCCGTTCGAAAATTGCACAATGCTTGCAGTCATCACTGAAGCATCACTAACTGTAGCCGCGCCAGTTGAAAGGTTAAAGGTCGCAGTAGGTGAAGTAGGCGCTGTGCCGCTAAAAAATCTTACAGAAATAGTGGAAGCAGTTCCAGCTTTTGCAAAAAAAGATAGTGTGCGAATTGTTGTGGTGTCGCCTACTGCCTGCTGGCGAACAAAATTAGCATCAGTTGCAGTTATTTGAGTGGCATTAGATGTGCCATCTGGGGAGACAGCGGCGCTGGCAGTGCGTGTAATAGTAGTGCCATATATCTGACCCCAGCTAGCGTCAGTAAATGTATTGGAATAAATGAAACTGTTCGTCCTGTCCTCCTCCACCAACAGCCCAAGGCTCTCCCCCGTTGTCGGGTTGTGATCAAACCGTGGCACACCACTAGCAGCAGTTTGAATGAGGCCATTGCTGCCAACAAAGGTGCCGCTAGATGCCCTTGTAAAAGTAACTAAACCACTTCCGCTAATATTGTCAACAAGACTTTTGTTGCCTGCAAAGTTTAAATCAAGCGTAGCTGCCGGGACAAATACAGTTGCGGAAATGTTATTGCCAATATTGTCCCAAGTGCGTTCAATGTCAACAACATCGCTTAAATTGTTTGCCGCAACAAGTCCAGTGAGAGCCATTATTGTTCCTCCCAATTAAGCGTAGCGGAAGCAATGCCACTACCAGTGCGAGCAGTTGCAACCAAGAATAGTGCGCCTGAATTGTACACAGTCCCTGGCGCTCCCGTTATAAACATCTTATCAGGCCCAAACACATTGCTGAGATCAAACTGCTTCGTTTCACCACTTCCAATAAAGAACGTAGCAACTGGCTGCGGAGAATACAACGTGCGATAGCCTTGTTTGTCTATGAGAACAGCCGATAGCGGATTATTAGGATCGTTCTCAAACTTATTGGCCACGTAGGAAGTGCCTCCAGCCGTTGTAGCGCTTTGCGTGACGCCACTAACTGTCCACGTGGTGATAGCCGTTGTAGAGCCGCTACCCTGCACTGTAAGCCCAGAAGAAGTGCCGTAAGCCAATACGACATCGCTTAGTTGTGAACTGTCCATCACTTCAGCAACAATAGAAATAGGCCAAGGATTGGTACCGGAAACAGTCAATACTTGCCCATTAAAATTCAACGTGCTGGTGTTAGTGCCACTTGACACAGCTACAGTAAAACCAACTGGGGAAATGGGGCCATATGGAGCTGTATTTTCTCCGACAATGCTGCCAGCATTATTAAAAGCTAATCCTGTATAACGACTTTGGAACCAAAGAACATTGCCAGAAGTGGTGTAGGTGAGGCCGCTTGATTGTGGCCACGCTCCCATTCGCCATTGACCGGCCCCATCGGTGACAAAGATGGTGCCTTGAGTGGTGCCGCTGGGAATGGCTACAGTGCCCACTGCTGATGCATCCATCCTCGACAAGCGAATGGAAGTGGTGGACAATGGGAGTGGACGATCAGTTGTAATTTGCGTGAGGCCACTATTGACAGCCGTAATATGCGTGTTATAGATGCCAGCACCAGTCACTCGTGCCCGACGACCAGAAAAATAATTAGTTAAACCGGACACTTCATTGGCAACATTCGGAAATGTTCCTTGCCATATATAAGGATTACCACCAACACTTGTCACTGCAATGGTAGAACTAGCACCACGAGATAAAACTGTGCCATTGCCATATTGATAATGCTCGCCGTTATAAATACCATTGCTCTGAAACATTAAATCAAAGCGTGTATTGACTGATGCATATGCTGCCAAGCTCACTGGATAAACTGTTTTTTGATTATCCACTCCATTGATTTGCCCCTTAACTTGCAAGCCCAGAATGGTGCGACTTGTGCTGTCAATATTTTTTTCAGAATTTAATACGGCATTGCCAAGGGTGACAGTGCCCTTATCACCACCGTCAATGTAAACACTACTACCGTACAAATTAATAAATGCAGCTTGAGGACATCCAGCCGTAGTAACCACTTGGGTGAAGACTTTAAAGAATGGACTACGCAGGCTTGGCAGTTCAAACGTATTGGAAGCAAGCACAGTGTGTAGCACCACCCATCGTGCCTCATCATGACCCACAGGCACATACGCTAGGAATCTGGCTCCAATGGCACCATACCAACTATATTCTACTTTGAACATAGTCACATGAGAAAGATCCAATACCCATCCAGTGGCGCTTCTGTCAATTGAAACTAAATCGCCATTCCATTCAATCCTTGGAATCTTAAACGTGCCATTGGGACTCGTATAAATGATATATAAATTTGTGCCTTTTTCAAGCTGGAAATAATAACCATCTCCGTAGGAATTACGGCATCCCCATTGAATTACCTCCCCATCCCAATTGCTACCCGTTGACATGCGAATGCCAAATGTCATGCCATTGATGCGTCCTGGCTGGTAGCGGAATGAACGCTTGGTTTCCCAATAGGAAATCATGGAGCCATTTTTGTAGCCTCCCGGATACACTCCAGTATTGTCATCCACTGGATAAGCGAAAGAGGCCGGAGGCGGAAAGCAATATGCCTGTACTGCACACTCTGCTGGCACATGTCTTACATAATTGCCATAATTATCTCTAAAGGTCCAAGACGATGGGTCGTAATAGTACGAATAGGCGCTATATCCAGTCCATTCCTTGGAATTAACGCCATAAACATTAATAGCATCAAACAATCCAAGTGCTACTTCCGAGCGTGGAATGCCAAGCAATGAAGTGTCAACTTCACTCTGGCTTTGATTGATAACATTTACAATTACTGGACTGCTTGCTTCATTTGTAATCAGCGTTGGATATACCACTCCACTGGCCGAAACTACTGTTTCGAATGTTTCACCAGTAAGGCCGCTTTGCGTGTTGCCGTCAACTAACAATACGCCAGTTTCGTAATCAAGCAAGTCACTCTCAACAGAAATTTCTCCTGCAGGAGCAACATCTTCTGGAAGTTGGTAGTAACTAGACAGGTCTTTCATTGTCTAGTTCCGCTCACACTTGCTCTTCCCAAGTAAGTGATGCGCTTGTGCTGACAGTGCCGCTAACTGCTTGTGCAAATACATAGAGAGTGTCTCCAGAAGTGGCTGTCAATGGATAGGAAAGGTAGTCTTTGTTGTAGCCAAAGTATGGTGACAAATCAATATCAACACCACCAGCGCCAACAAAAAAAGTTGCCACGGTAATGCCGCCAACGGGAGCCGTGATGCTAGTGCTAAGACTATATTCAATGGGGCTAAGTGTATCAGCCGTGGTCCATGAGGGAGTGCCAGTGGTGGACGTGGGATTCTTGATGAGCCTAATAATAGTTCTGGCATCGGTGCCAACTCCCAAGCGAGTGGGATATACTTGCATGCGATTGCGAATGGAGCTGCTTCCAATGGCGCTCCTAGTGCGTAGAGCCATCAGCATGGAAGTGCTTGTGGTGACGCTCCTGTCAGCAGTATTGCTTTGTGACCGTGCAACAATTGTTCCTTTGTCGCCACCATCAATGTAGTAAGAAGCACCATATTTGTAAATGGAATTCTCATTACCACTGGTGGCCTTTTGAGCAAGGTACGAAATCGGCAGCGTTGGATTGCTAAGGCTAGGGCTCGTCAGTTGATTAGAGGCGCGAAGATGATGAATCCTCACCCATCGTGCTTCTCCAGCAGTGGTAGCATCTGGAACATAAGCAAGGAAATGGCCGCCAACAGCACCATACCAGCTATATTCCACTTTATACATGGTCACCTTAGAGAAGTCAATCGACCAAACTGATGCCTTTGTAGTGATATTATTTAAGTCGTCCGTTACGGCAGTGCCGTTGGTGTAGGAAACCAATGGGGAATCAGCAGTGCCAGCAATGCTTAGCGTGAAGCTGGAGCGGCCAGGCGTGCGATCAGAATAATATTGAGTGCGAGTTTGACCATCCAAACGATCATGGCTGAAATATTTACGCGGTACGCGATATTCATAGGTGTAGCGATAATCATTTGGCACTGTCAGAAATGAAGCGCTGACAGTAACGGCTCCAGAAGATGATGCGTTGCCGCCAATATTATTGCCACTTCCCCTAAGGCTACGATCAAACAATGCAGCGTGAATGTAAGTAAGGCCAGCACGTACAATCACCAAGTCAGTGCCAGCAGTGCCGCGATCCCCATCGACAGTATTAGGGGTGCGAATGCCAGTTTCGTTGCTTTCTAAAGCGCTGGTGCGTCTCACGCAATAGAAGTTGGTTTCCTTATCAGAAATAGCAGTTTGTCCACCACCTTGCACTTCAATGTAGTATCCATCCTTCTTGTCAAATGCGCCAAACTTCTTAACGTCAGTGATGTCAGTGGTGGTATTAACCCTCACACCAAACGTGGCAGCACTAACACGACCGGGCTGATAACGGAAGAAACGCTTGCTGCTTAAAGTTTGATATGCATTGGTCACGCCAGTGCCGAGACTCACCTTTGCAGCACTTTCCGTGGGCACGTGAGTGGTGGTGCCAGTGCCTTCACTTTGCCATTCGTTGGAGTTGATGTCGTATGTGGTAACGTCAGCAAAAATGCCAAGCGCCACTTCCGCGCGAGGAATGCCAAGCAAGCTCAGGCTAACTTCACTAATCTGCTGGTTCTGCACCTCTACAGGCACTGCATCTTGATCAGAAGCAATGACCACTGGAAGACTATCAGCGGCTAACTGAGGGCCAGGAGGGATGGGCGCAGTACGTCCAACCGTTACGACACTTACACCCTCTTGAAGATCAGCCATGATTGCTTACGAAAAACAGTTGGAAACTGTAGAGTTGACAATCACATTGCCAACCACCACTGTATCTTGCTTTAGTCTAGAAACACTTCCACCAACTGCGGCATTAGTAATACCAGACAATGCTGGCACAGTAAAACCATAGGGCGCTAAATAAGAAATGTTTGACAAGCTTGAATAAATTTTTGCGCTTGTCCCATCATAGTTGATGGAACTAGTAGTTGTTCCGCTAAACACTACGCGCTCAGTTGAGCCAAGACCATGATCTGTCTGCGTGATGAATGTGCCAGTAGCAATGGAAACCAAATCGGCCAGCCTTTCTTGGGTTTCAATGCGCAAGTCCCAGTAAAGATTGCTGTTTTCGTAGGTAGCTGAACTATCGGCCTGTGAAGCGTAAGCAGTGGGGAAGAAGGCACTTGCGCCTGCACTCTGCTGTCCCGCGTCGTAGGCGGCCTCGACGGTGGCAGTCTGAGCGCTGGATAGCCAAATCCTCACTTGTCCTTTTGTCAGCGGCTCTAGCTTTTCAGTGTTGAAGCTTGTTACTAGCGTGTAAGCAGTGCCAACTTTCTTATAAATGGAAGCACAAATTGTTACATTATTAAGATTCCATGGGGCGCCAGTGCTGTCCTGCAGAAGGAACTGTGCCCCATCGAAGAAATCGCGCTCAAACAAAGCGAGATCAATCTTCGGAATATTCTTGCTAGCAACAACGTAACTCATACCACTTCGCGATAGGAGAGCATCACCGTATAAATGGTGGTGCCACTTACCACAGCATTAAGCTTTTCACCAATGTTGCTTTCAAAAATGCCAAGACTGTTTGAGAGCGTCAGATTGCCATTGGCCGCAATGTGAAACGGAGGAGTCTTGTCAGTGGAACCTCCACTCTGAATCTTCACCGTGCAGCCAGACAGCGAGGTTACTGCCATCGACATCACGCGAAGCTTCGTGCTACTAACCAATGCGACAACATCAGCATTACCAGAAGCTGAAATGAAGGCACTCTTCAGTTGTGTGGTAAACGCATCGTTCTGCACGAGGAACGGATCGCCATTGGAACCAGCGCCAGTAGCCTTTACATAAGCTGCGTTGCCGCCAGCGTCAAGTCCGTAAAGATTAGCCATGCTTAAAGAACGAGGAAGAGATAGCGCTGATTTTGCACTTGCGTGCCATTAGCCAATACTACTGTCTGACTAGCCGTAAAGTTAAAGCACAACGGGCTGGACAGCGTAACCGTACTATATGAATAGGGGGAACGAGTGCCATTAACGCCAATTGTAGCAACTCTAATCTGATAAACGGCTTCCGCATTGTAATCGTCCGATGGGAAACGAATGTAATTTGTTGATGTGCGGCCCAGGTCAATCCATAAATTGTTTTCAATGTCCAAATATGCCACTTCAAAAGCAGCAATCAATGGATTGTTCTGTACTGGATTCCAGCAGATCAATGGGTGAATGGCCGCATTGAGAATGGAATAGCCGGAATACTGTGGAAACTTCCACGACACTTCATTTTGAGCCATTATGCGGGAGCCGTGTCAGAAGGTACGCCTAAGATAATGCTACCATTTATTACTTGCGGCACAATTTGAGTGGTGGCAAGAGATATGCGAGGCTTGCTAAGGACAGTGGCATTGTCAGTGGTGCTAAATTTACTCTCGTCATAAAGAGATGCCAGCACTGTTATTTTCCCATCGTTCTCCGTCAAGGAAATCACCCTGAAAGTACGAATGCCTTCGGCGTCTTCTTGCATCACCCACGGAGCGCTGGATTCGGGAGCGATGGAGAAAGCAGGGCTCACGGCAATTGCGGCAAAATCTCCTGGAGAATTAATGACAGCACGAGTTTCGAGCGTGCCATTGGGCAGCATTGTTGACAGCGAATAAGACTTGCCGCCTGTAATGGTAAATTCCTGATCGAGAATGATTTCGGAAGTCGTGGCACTCACCACTCTTCCCCCATAGCGCTTTCCTCCCTTTGCTGGATCTGCCACGCCAATGATTTCACCAGGAAGGACAAAGAATCCTTCGGTGCCAGTCTTGAAGGTGACAGTTTCAGTTTCCAGTTGGTTTGTGGTTAGGATCCACCGTCCAACACGTTGCGCCTGCCCCTGAGAAGTGGTGCCAAACGCCCTCACCTCCGTCTCGTGGTAGCCGTAGCGGTCAATGCCGGGCGCGTCCTCCACATATTCAATCTTGCTCTTGTAGGAATCGTCTGGGTCATTCCAGCTCACTAGAGCAACAGTCTTGCGTGCTTTGCGGGCCGTGCCTTCGTAGTTAAATGGTGGCGTACTTACATTGCCATTGTCATCCGTTTCTTGAATGACATTGGCTGGAGAGAAAATCTTACTGATTGCCTTGGGCCTGTCTTGGATGGCAACAACGCTGCCTTCGGCAAAATACAACATGCCACGAAATGCAGCAGCAAGACTGTTCAGCACGTCGTAAGCCTCCCCTCTGTCCGTCACATAAGCATTAAATGTTAAGCGCGGTTCCATTCCTCCCTTGCCATCGGGCACTAGTTCGTCGCAATATTGAGCGATGGAATAAAGACTATATCTATCCACTTGACTTTCGTCAATAAATTGCCCACATCCATAGCGACTATTAGTAAGCAAATCATAAAAAATCCATGCAGGATTGTTGCTGTATTCAGTTTTAAACACTCCATTCCAAATGCCACTATATGAACGAGCAATGGGGTCGTAATTGCCAGGAATTTTTACTTTTGTTCCCAACATGTCAATAGCAACTTTGGGCACGGAAGAGAAATTCTCGGCGCCAATTTTCAAGCCAAATAGTGCTGTATTGGGATAGCGGAAAGATTGATCAACAATGCCGACAATAGCCTTGAAATAAAGGTCGTCGCTCGTGGCAGTAGTGGCGGGATCTGGCGTAATGCGTTGCACCGTCACTAACCAGGGACCATTACCAGTTAGCGCATATTCATATTCAAAATCAACAGGACCGCGTGATTTGCCACTGATAGTTTTGTTTTCATTGAAAATATCTGATCCCCCCTCTGGTCTAATTCTGATGTTGAAAGTTACGTCACTTCCTTTTACGTCTCCACTGTCTTTGTTAATTTTGAACAAACTACCGACACCCATCCTCACGCGAAGTCTTGTAAAAATATTGCTAGTCGTAACTCTAGTGATTGGTCCAGTGACGCTTGACAATTTAATATTTACGCCCTGCTCTGCCTTGATGTCATCAAAGCCCGGCATGGGATCTTGATTTTGAGTGCCCACTCGGTAGTCAACAACAATTGAATCGACTGCGCCAGTTGCGTTAGTTCGTTGTAACAATGGAATAGAAGTGGAAATGGCCGGAATTAAACTTCCCTTGCCAAGCGCAGATGCCGGAGAGCCAGTGAAGAAACCATTAATCGTATAGTTATAGCTTCCATCTTTATTTTTGATTGGCACGTCATCCAAGTAGATGCGAGTGAGCGGATCCACGCCATCCTCGAAACCCCGTACTTCGCCCTCGGACAGTATTGCTACAAAGACGGCTTCTGACCTGCTTCTTAGGGACTCGGCGTCTTCAGTAGGTTTCTTGCCGCCGCCTTTTCCCCCTCCAGTGATGACAGTTGTCCAACCACCGTTCTTCTTTTGTAAGCTTGAATTCTCCATCAAACGGGCACTTGTTGAGTGGTAATTGCAGAGCTAATAACCAAGGGACTGCCAGCCAGGAAACGTCCATAAAGAATTGGCACTGGATTGCCTTGCGTGGTAAGTTCTGCTGCTCGGTCAAACAAGAAACTATCTTTTTTGTCAGTGTCGCTTTTGGGATTGCTGACTGGTGGAGTAAGCAGACTGGCAACACCGCTAAGCACTAAACTTGTTCCCAATGAGAATAAAATACTGCTGCCAACCGCAAAACCAGCAGCCGTTCCCGCAGCAGCATTTGCTGCAACATATCCGGCAAATGCCGCCTGTCCAGCAATGGGAATAAATGCCAGGGCAACTAGCGCCACGCCAATCAAAATACGGCCAATAGTTCCACCGCCAGAAACAATGGGGGCGATGATAAGCTTTCTGCATCCCATGAGCAGATTGGCATAGTCCATGCCTTCCGGGTCACCGTCAACAAGACGAAAACCAATGCCATTTTCATGCGCATTGCTCATGTATTCCTTGAAGCCCTCTAATTGATTGCACAATGCCGAAAAAATATCCTTGGGCGAAGTCGCCATAAAAGAGTACTTACGACCAAATTTACGCCCTAATTCGCCAAGAAGGCTGACTTCTACTAGTTGCATCACAGCAGCTCCTTGTGTCGCATGATCCTATTCGTTACTTTAGCCCAATATCCCCCATAGATACTTTCTTCTGAGAGTCTGTCGGTTAAGTGCTGGTAGAAAACATTGCGCTCTGGAATGGCAATGAAACCAGCGTGGTTGATGAAAGATGATTGCATTTGCATGAGCAGCATGTCGCCTCTGCGTAATGGCCCTTCAATATCAACAAAACCTTGCCGTTCTACGTTCTTCTCAAACATGCGCCATTCAGGCCTCGTCCATTCTCCTTCTTCCCCTCGACTAAAATCATCGAGAGCAATGTTAAATTCACGACGATAAAAATCTCTAAACAAAGAGTAGCAATCGTAAATGCCATACTGCCATCGCCTTCCAATGTACGGTGCATTGCCGAAGGGATCAATTTCAAACCATTCTCCAGTGACCGTGCAATACATCACCCATGGCAAATTACTTTCTTTGCAGGATTGAATATCGTGCATGCTGAAAGTATTTAGCTTGCCGGGATGAGAATGAAAGACTGCTTGAATAGTGCCCTTCTTTTCCGCCTTTGCATAGGCTTTCGCATCAATGGCAAAATTAGTGAGCGGCTCAAAGTGAACATTTTTGCATGGGATAAATTTGTCATTAACAATCAATCCGCATGCCTCCTCTGGAAACTGCTTGAGTGCATAGATTTTCATCTCTGCATGTAGGTGACTAAAGGAAAAATTCATCGTGACAAATTGGCCCCTGGAAAGCCGCCGAAAGGAATGGATTCGCCTGGAAAGTGCAACTGACAGCTCCTCACGCGCTTGCCACACACGTCAATATTCCATAATGGGTCAAGAGCCGGAAGAGCTGCTAGAGCCGCTGTGAGTGCCGCCTGGGAAGCGTTGTAGTTGCTAGTGGCAGTGGCAAGTGCTGCGTTGGCATTGGACAGGGCAGTGTTTGCGGCGCTACAACGTGCTGGATCTCCGCCCCATCGTTCTATTTCATAATATTCAATGCCAAGATCAAACCTATCGCCATCGCCCGTTGGACTCTCTCGCAGTATTCCCTGCCTGTAAAACTGACCCAGCGATACTTCTGCGCCATCCCAGAAGGCATTGGCAAAGGAATACAAACTGCTGCTGCTTACCACATACGATTCCGGTGCTGTTCCGCTGTATTTAGTTTCAATTTTTACGTTGGAATCACATTCATTTTGCTGCGTTTCAAATGCTTTATTTCTTATTGATACGGCATTGTTATATTCAGACTTGCGTTGTTCATTCAGCGTCCAAGCATTAATTACTGTAACAGCTTGAGCAGATAGTCCAGCAGTGGAAATCACTTCATCATTCACATTAAATACTGGTGCTCCCACATAGCCACATTCACTGCCTCTATATTTCCACAGGCAATGATTTTGCGTGATCACTCGACGAGGAAGTTGCAAGCCTTCGAGGTCCATTACGCTTCCAAGCTGCCACGTGATACTTATAACTGTTTCTTCAGTTTTGCGCTCAATGTAATAAATATCAATGGGAAATTCCTGCAGAGTGTCAGCCTCGGGCTCGCCATCTAAATACTTTGCAAACGTGCGTCGCCTCGTAACTTTGCCACCAACCAAGTCCTCTAAGTTCTCCACCACGTCAGTGAAGGTGCCAAGAATATTGGCAACAGTCAATGTTGGCTGCGCAATTTGTCCAGTGGTATTTGTTTCGTAACCACTAGAGAGCAATGGGAGAGGCTCGTAAATGTTGCCCTTCCATTGAATTTTAGTTTCGTCGGGCTTGAGTTGATTGGTGAAGTAGAAAATATCCTGCGCGTCGCCAGTGATGGCAGTAAGGTCAATATCAAACATCTCGACAATGGCACTGTGCCAGCCTTTCTGTACGTCAGCTTCTAGTGTCATAAATCCTCCTCACGGCAAACGAAAAAGTATTATTATCTGGCCCCATGATTTTCCATTGCCATTGATTTGGATCGAGACGATATTTATACATTTGATCGTCCATGAAGAATTGTGAATAGAAGAAGTCTCCAGCAAGAGCAGAGAGTTGTTTATCTAGCGCAATGGCAGTGGAGTCAGCAATGGGGGCAGTGTCAATTTGGTACTTCCTAACATCAGTGTTAATGCCATCTGGACTCACTTGCTCATATCCATCGCCAAAACTATTTTTGAGCGTGCGATTGCCGCGTTGGACAGTTAGTCCATATTCACAGGGCAGTGCAAAAGTTGGTTGCGCCATTATCGTCTACCTGCTAGGAGGCCACCAGGACGGAGTTCGCCAACGATAACTTGCTTGACAGCGCCTTCAATTTTCTTGCCAAGTTCTGCAGAACCATTGCCCGATTGTTGACTTTGACTTTGACCATCGGAATTAACGTTGACAACAATGTTACTAGTGATTTGACCCCCGCCGCCCATGCCGCCGAGGTCCACCGGGACACTCTTGCCGTCTGGTAGAGGAATAACTGCCTCATTGTAACGCCCTTCGCCTACAAGGCCAAGCGTGGGGCCTGAGACAACGCCTCCAGAGGCAAAGGCACGAAAGCCACCGGAGATAACACCACCATTTGCATAACCTAGCGGTGCTGAATATTGATTTACTGCTCCCATATTTACACCTTCCAATCCGCCTGGCGAGGCTGTAGTTCCAAATCCTGGAATTATCATTCCAATCAAACTTGCTATTCCTTTGATGGCTTGTGCTTTTATCCATGAAGCAATCATTTGTGCAACCATATCCATGAAAGAACTGGCAATACTTTGGAACATTTGAGACAATGCTTCCTGCGCTGTCATGGAGCCTGATACCACTCCCTTAAAAGCTTGACCAAAGGAATCACCAATAGCTGATGCAACACCCTGGAAGGCAGTCTTCAATTCTTCGGCTTTAGCAATTGCTTTTTCAGTGGCGAAAAGATTATCAATACTTGCCTTACTTTGTCCTGGATATGTCTGTTCAAGACGCAAGCGCATTTCAGCATCAGGAGAAATAGCTTGTGCCATTGCAAGACGATCAGCTTGTTGTGTTTGTGCTGCAATAAGCAATCCTTTTAATGTTTCATCATTTTTGCGTTTTTCCTCAGCAGTGGCTTCTTTAGTTACCTTAGTTAAAGCTGCAAGTCCAGCCTGCCGTAACGCAATAGATAGTTTTGCCTTGTCCTCTGCTGCGGGAAGGCGAGATAGTAAATCCTGTCTTTGTTGTTCAATTTCATGCAAACGAACTTGATAGTCAATTTGCTCAGGACCCATTCCTTGAGAAGTTAAATCATTGCGGAGCTTGAGTAAGTCATTTGAAAGTTTCAAGTCTGGAACATTGTATGCTTCACTTGCATACTGTGCAAATGCCTTCATTACTTCCGAGGACTTAAGAATATTTGCATCAAATGCAGCCTGTTGCGCATTTTGAGCAGCAATACCCGTATTGGCTTCCGCCATTATGTCACGCTTTTCATTTCCCCCCACCTTGCGGAACTGCCCTGCTCCAACTGGTCCGCTTATGCCAACAGCCTGTCTTACACGGGCTGAGCCAGCATATTCCCTTGCTCCAATAGCACCACTGCCTCCCCATTGATAACCAGGCACATCAAATGCCAATCCTTGGTGGTGGAGGGAGCCCGAGCCGCTATGGGCACCAGTAACGCCTTGTCCATACCCCTGAAATTCTGTAACTTTAATGCCAGCAAGTTTTAGCGCTTCATAAGCCGCCACTGCCGCTTCTCTAGTAGTAAAAGCCAGGTGGTCATGATAATTGCCTGTTGTGCCATGGCTCCTGTCATAACTAGCGCTTGACGGATCTCCAGTGTAATATTGTGCAATGCCTCCGGCTCCACCGGCAACTTTTCCAGACTGTTTTTGCACTTCTAGCCGTGCATTGCGAACAGTTTCAGCCCTGCTTATCTCAGCCGCCATCAATGCTCTTATTAGTGCTAAGTTTTGTTTTTGCAGGCGATTAGCGCCAAGCTCTTGCATATCAAACTGATCTTGCTGCAATTGTTTTTGCAGTTCAAAACGTTTCTTAATACGTTCAATTTCAGCTTCGTTATAAGCCTTGGCAAGATCATCTTTTAATTTTTCAAACGCTTCCACTCCTTTTGTATTTGCAGCACCACCAGGCATTCCATTGCCCTGAGTACCGCCACCAAATTGAGTTGGATCGAATTCAGGAAAAAGAATATTTTTGATTTTATCAGTATATTTAACTTCTTTCGAGGCACCAGTCGCTTCATCAATTAATTTATTAAAGGTGGTATTGTAAAAAGTGCTTTTTTCTCCAGATGCAAGCAATCCTGGATACCTCTTATCTGCAATAATTCTCGCTTGATTTTGTATTGATGTAATTTTTTCTGGAGTTAAACTTTCGACTGCTTTGGCACGATTAATCGCATTTTCAATTCTGGAAAGAACTGTGTCAAGACTACCAAGTAACTGAGTGAAGACAAGATTAAATGTACCTACTAAAAATTTTCCAAAACCAACAACTAATTTGCCAAGTGTATTAAAACCAATGGCAAAAACTGTAACCACTCTTTTGATTGAACTTTCGTTGACAAGCGCAAATTTAATAACATCACTTACTGAATTCTGGAATCCAGCACCGATAACTTGAAACAAACCACCATAAGATACAGCGGCAGCTTGCAATGCAACCTTCAAACGTGGCCCAGCATTTTCAGGGGCAGCCGCAAGAGTTTCAGCAGTTTTTCCAAATTTTACATTCAATTCATCTGTAAATTTAATAAAATCTTTCAGACCAACTTTTCCATCTTGAAGAAGTTTATCAAGATCTTGGGGGGTTTTTCCGATGGATTTTGCAAATAAAGTAAATGCACCAGGCAGTCTTTCTCCAATTTGACCTCTTAATTCTTCAGCACTAACTTTTCCCTTGCTAAATACTTGTGAAGTGGCCAGCAATGCACCATTTAAGTCTTCAGTTGATCCTCCTGTTCCAATAATTGCTGCAGCAATACCATTGAAGACTTTTGTAGTTACCTCGGTGCTATAACCTGCTCCAACTACACTTGCTTTTAGCTTTGTAAATTGTTTGATGCCATCGGAAATTGGCAGAAGAAATTTGCTACTAATTGCAGTGGCAGAGGCAATTGACTTATTGTAGTCATCAACATTGGTTGAAACTCCTGCCAGTGCAATTTTAGATTTATTAATCTCAGCAACTAAGGTTGCAATTGCAGCAGTTTGCTGCCCCATATTGTCAACAAATTGACCAACAGCAGCTCCAGTGAAAGCTCCAGGTACGCCTCCCATCAGACCACCAGCAATGCCACCGAGAGCACTGCCAGCACCGCCTCCCATTCCGCCACCATATAGAAATGCACCGCCAGCCGCACCTAGACGCTGACCAGCGCTCAAGGGCTTCCTATTGATTCTCTGAATGGATCTTTCCGTACGTTGTATTTGATCGTTGAATTTTCTCCACTGGTCTGTATCGGGAGAAATATTTCTTGCTGAATTTTTTAGGATTGTTAATCTAGTTTCCAAACTCGCAAGACTGCCGGGAGAGAAAGCTCCTAAGCTTTCCCTCATCTGAATAGTTTCTGCTAACTTTTTGCTTTGTTGAAGTTGTGTATTGATGCGTCCAATTTGCTGCTGAAGTTCAATCCATGGTGCAGTATTGGGAGCAAGTTGTGAGGCTTCAACTTGTGCGGCTTGCAATTCTTTGCTAAGACGAACAGAGGTTCCCTCGCCAAAGGCCTGAGCCTGTCCACGTAATCGCAATGGCTCGCCAATCATTTGACCCCGCTCTACGCGGCCCTGGCGGTAGCCAATGGCTGCATTCATCTGCGTAAAGGCTTTGCTGCCAATTTGCAATCTGGACAGCCTTGTCTCCATCCGGCCGATCTCAGTATTGAGTTGCCTAAATGTCTCCCTAATGTTTCCGCTTAATCGTGCAGTATTGACATTGATTTGAATGTTTTGGCCAAGTCTTCCAAGATCTCCAATGCTCTGATTGATCCGCTGGATGTCGCGAATAGCTTGGGCAGCATTAGTAGAGAAATTAATTGAATAAGTCATTTATTGAGCCCTCCGAGCAACGATTTCATTGATCACTTCATCAATTTCCTGTAGTGTCGGCTCTGTCCATGGGCGAGCAGGATTAAGTTCTCCTCCCCTGGCTACATAGCCATCATGAACACCTTCGGCATGGTTTGCTGTCCAAGTAAATTCAGTAGTGGAGCCATTGATATTATTGCGCTGTTTGCTTCTTAGTAGAGTCCCACTATCAACAATGTCACGTGGCTCAGTAACTACTTGGCCGTTTCTCCTTTTAGTCCTTCCAGTTGGCCCCTTCCAGTCCCATTGATCCGAAGTAATTTGCTGATCAAAATCATTATCGGCCCAGTCCATTGCTCGACCAAATGTTCTCTGGGATATTCCGTAAAATTGGCGAAGCTCGTTAATGCGAGCTTCTTGCACTTCAGCACGTGCCACTCGTCTAACATTGCGGCCAAAAATTGCCAGTTGTTCTAAAAATTGTCGAATTCTATTATCTTGCTGCATTGCATTGCTTTCAAATCGCAGTGTATATGCCATTGGAGCAACGTCTGTTTAACAGTTAGCCATAATCTAGCATTCTACCCAAGTGCAACACCGATTAGGCCCACTATAACTGGAGGAAGTTTTTGATTTTTTAAAGCCCACTTCAAAGCTTCAATTGTTGATTCTTGAAGACCAGTTGGATCTGCTTCACTCTCGAAAGGCAGGAAGTCAGCAAGCGAAGCATTTGCCTTCTTTCCGGCAAGTGCTGCAATGACAATCATGCCCAACTTGGCAGTGCTAATACTTTGAGCATTAATTGTCTGCTTCTTCTCTTTGGCCTGAAAATTAAGCAAGGCAACAATTAAGCGAATTGGCACTCGCTTGAAACTGGAGGCGTGGAACAATGGGTCAGAGAGTCCAAGGGAAGCAATGCGACAATAAATATCTGTCCAATCTGTGGACTGGTTAATTATTATGGTTGCATTTGCCTCAAGACGCTCAACTAAGCTTTTGGGCTGGCTTCTTCCTCCTCTCCTTGATCCTCGGCATCTTCACCTTCAACTTGACTGTTGTCTTCCTTGGCCATAAAGAATTCAAGATTTTGCATCATGTCTTTGGTCAACTTTGCAGTGTCTGCCGTCTCCCAATCTTCAGTTGCAATCCATTTCTTACCACTCAATACTTCACCACGATTACGCAGGAACACTGTTGCAAGTTGTTCAAATTGTTCGCGGTAGGAAGGCATGCATGCCATAAGATCTGCAGTTTCCTCTGCAAAATCATTTAGGAGTGCAGCATTCTTATTTTCTCCACCTTGAAGAAGTTGAAATGCCTCTTCTTCTGAAATGTCTTTTTCTTTTGCGATGCGACGAGCTAGCTGAATGGCCTTAAGAGTGAATTGAGCACGATTACGTGCCTGGTCTTCTTTCACCCATGACTCTTCCGCCAGCCAACTACCATATCGCCTGATACGCAAGCGCGAGCCAAGCTCTTCGTACTCGGCATTCCCCACTAGAAAAATTTCTGAGTATTTACTCATCGGTCCTTATTGAAAACAAAGATAGTTTAACGTTCATTGTCCGAGTTGGCACAGCGGAATAGACGGCTCCTCTTGGAACCATTACCATCATTTGTTTTCCTCTAAAAGTTATTTCTACTTCTGGTGGGCATTCAGGAAGAAAGCAGCAAAATCCAACTGCTAATGTGTCATTGCTTTTGCGAGCATCAAAGAACCACGCCTTCTCACATGTGCTTTTCAGCAATTTCATGATGGTGGATAGAGAGTAAGCAATTGCACGTCTGGAATCCTAATACGATATTGACCGTAGGCAATGTCGGATTCAGGAGAAAATGAAAACACGGCATCTGGAAATACTCGTGCTATTCGCTGTGCTGCAGTTTGCAATTTATTAGAAGCAGGATCATAATCAACGAGCATAACCGTCCATGTTTGACGATTGCGAAGAGTACCCACCATTGGTTTTGGCGACACGTCTGGAAACTCGTTAATTGTTGCCTCAAGACCCGTCACCTTCCAGGACGTGGGCACGCTTTGGCGTCCTACTGTATAAATGGCTGGCGTTGTGGTATTATTTGGCAACGTGTATGTTCCAAGGAGATTAGGAGATGCTCCCAGAAGACTGTTAATAGTGTCGCGTAATTGAGTGATATTCACAATAAAAAGGCCTCCCCGTAAGGGAAGGCTAGCAAAACTATGGAAGAAATGCTCAGTTAGGAGCAGTCGGAATGATAGAACCAGTGTTCTGAGCATTCTGGTGAATGCCGATGCGACCACGGCTCATCAAGTCGAAGGTGCATTCCACGAGGTTATCAGCAGGATAGCTCTCGTTATAGTTCATCACTCGGCTAACAAAAGCCACGCGGTCGTAGTAGTAAGTGGTGCCGCTAACGCCAAGTTGCTTGTTGATTTCAACGTACACTTCAGCGTTCTTGTCATAACGAGCAGTGGCGATAACCTGGAAGGCTTCGTCAAAACTGTCAGGCAGAAAGACGGTGCCGTCAACATCCTTCTGGAAGTAGGAGGTGATGGCAGCAGTTGCAGCAGAGCTGGTGATAACGCTATCAGAGAAACCACCGCCGCCAAGCAGGTAGAACTCAGTATTGTTGTCGTTAAAGGCGATAGAAGCCGTTGTAGCGGCTTGCAGGGTGTAGAGGGTGGGAGCACCACTCACGGTGAAGGTAGCGCCGCTCTGAGTGATGACAGGGCGAGCAGTACCGGAGATAGAGCCAACACGAACGATAACGTCTTGGCTCTTAACCAATTCAGTCGGATGGTAGAGAGTCATTTATCCTCAATGGGAAAGAAGGAACGATTAAGCGTTCAAGACGCTTCCTTTGCCAACCAGTCTAAAAATTCCTCTGATTGGCGTGCCAAGAAATTGCCAATAATGTTCAGCAATTTGCTCATTAGGCAGAAGCTCGAACCGTCCCTCCCTTCCATTGATAGTTGCAGAAGCATTGCTGCCAGGAGTGATACCAGAGAGGGCTAGAGGCCCTGTCAAGCGTCCTTCCATGTACACAGCCGTATTATCAGCACCTAGCAAATAATCGTACCGTGGATTGGCTTTCTGCTTGAGGCTAGCATAATACACAACGCCACTTGACATGGGAATGTAATTGCCAGTGTCAGAATCAACTGTGTAACCAGAAGCAACGCTCCACGTGAGCGTAGCGTTTGCTAATGGTGACAGTCCGTTGATCATGCGACAAAACCAATGGTGAAAGAACCAGCGACGGTTTCAAGCATTCGTTTGAACTCTTGGCCATATTGAGTGGCCTCCAGCCCTTTGCCATATACCTTGCCATCGGTGGCGCCAATTTGAACGCCCATTTGTGCAAGTTGAATGGCAATAATGTGAGCTGCTAAATGCTTCACTGCGCGATCTGTTTGATCTCCAAACACATCGGCAGATGCATCAGCAGTGGCCTCAGTAATGGCTCCATTTACGATTCCCGATGGATGGGGCGTAAATTCAGGAAAACGATCAAGGAAGTTGGAATAGGTGACAGCCATTGTTATGCCCTGCCAATTTTGATAGCTTCCTGACGTTTGGCGATGGCATTACGAACCCTGACGCGCCCTTCAATCTTCTTCCACTCGGCCAGTTGGTCGAGGTCATGGATGATTTCAATGGTACGAATGGCTTCAATGAGAGGCATGTTGGAAAGAGTTTGCACATCATGCGGAATTTCTTCTACAGTCAGTTGCTCCTTCACTTCTTCAATGGCACCAATTGTCATGAGACGTTTGATGGAAGCGTTTTCACGCGCTTTTGCCCATTGTTGCTCTGGAATTTCCTGGTTAAGGCCAGGAGCAAGTTGAATCATGCCTGATTCGGTGATAATGCCAAATCCGCCTTCACGAGGTGGATTTTCAAGTTCGGGGCGATAAGCAATCAACATTTGAATGTTCTTAAGAACTGATGGTTAGCTTAGCGCCCTTCACTTGTCTAGGCTCAAGAAGAAGCTTGAACGTAGATCATGCTCTTGGGATAGTACAGAGCCACACCACCCACGCGAGCGTGAGCAGGGACGATGAACTCAAGACCACGTTGCTGAGCGGGGAACAGCTCAAGGGGTTGAGGGATGTGCAGTTGCACTTTCTCAGGATCGCGCTTATAGATCACCATACGGTTGGTGTTGAGCTTGCCGCCGTTCTTACCTTTGGTAAGTTGGTTGATGGGCTCAATGTTGTTGATATAAGGGTTGGTGCGGAGGAAATACTCAAGCACCGTCACGTCCGAAGAATCAGAGTTGCGCTGTGTGGAGATCTTGCTGTAATCCTCATAAGGCATGAGGATCGTGTCAGGCTGCTCCTTCATTTGCGAGTTGTTGATCACGGCGCTAACGCCATAGTTCAACAGGTCAAGCATTTCTTGGGCAGTGACAGAAGCAGTGGTAAACCACTTGTCAGCAGCAACAATGTCAACAGTGGCATTGTTGAAGAAACCCGTGAGGGAAACAGAAGCTTCGCCAAACATGGCAACGCTTTCCACTTTCTCTTCGTAAGCACGACGTACGGCCATGGCACGACGCTGCTCAAGAGCAACATTAGCCATTTGTGCGGCACGCAGTTCCTGCACGGAATAACCGAAAGAACCACCGAAGGAGCGGATGTTGATGCTCTTCTCGACTTGGCTAACGTCAGCACGGGGCAGATCGTCGGCACTATCAGCCAGAAGGCGGAATTCACCAGTCGAATCCATGATCCGATAGGTGAAGGTTTGTGCGCCAGGACCAGCTTCGCTGGTTACAGGCAATAGAGTGGGGTATTTGATGTCTGCATAGACAGTTTCAAATACTTGGGGGCGGATGTACTCAAGCTGACGCTGGAGAAACAGACCCGCATCATCCATGCGAAAATCGTTCATTGGTAAGTCTCCTATCAATCGCCAGTGAGGTTGAAGGACGGACCGTTCAGCTCAAGAATTGCCAGCCCAGAGGCGACAGAGTTGAGGTAACGGGCGTTAGTCAGTACAGCAGACTTGCCACTAATGGAAGTAGCAGTGAACTGACCGGCATACTTAACGCCAGTTGCAGTGTGAATCACACGAACAACAGTTGCGGGGGTGACAGAACCGTGAACATACACGGCAACAGCACCTTGGTTGATGACGTTGGCCACTTGAGCAGCCTTGACGCCAGGACGGCTGTTTGCATCGCGGGCGGTTTCGTCCACATAGGTGAGGATGTTCACGCCAATGAAGGTGTCGCCGCTAGCTGCAAGAGTTTTTACAGAGTTGGCAACAGTACCGCCACTGTTATAGGCAGCGCCATTACCAAAAGGCAGGACGGCGCCAGTTTCGTTGACGTAGGTGCCAATAGTATTATTGCGGGCGTCGGAGAGTTGGCCTTCCAGCAGAGCGGTGTGAGTCAGAGCGTAGCTCTGTTGCACGCCACCAGCGGAAGCAGTCCCCGAGGCAGAGAAAGTTACGGCCATGGATCAGCGCTCCTTAGAGACGGAGAGAGGGGATTTCCAAGCGTTCTGCAACTTATCCATGTAGGCATCAGGAGCAGAAAGAGGAGAGGCGATGGAAGCAACAGCTTTACGCAGCTCATCGGTGTTGGCAGAATCAGCACGAGTGCCAGCTTCGGCCAGGGTGTCGAACATGGCAGTCACATAATCATCGGAACGATCCGACAGATCACATTCATCACCACGGACGGTTTTGATGGAAGCTTCCATAATTTCACGGGCAGACTTGCCAGCAAAATCAAAGGCGGAATCAAGTGATGTGCGAGCTTTGTCGATTAGCGCAATGCGCTCTTCGACGAGACTATCAACGTTCACTTCCTGAGCAGCGGAAAGGTCCGTTTTAAGGGCTTCAACTTCCTCAGCAAGTGCATCAGCACGACCCTCAGCGGAATCGCACTTACCACTCATTGCTTTCTTCATGGCGTCCATTTCTTCCTTCATTTGGGAAGCTTCGGACATCATGCCATCGTATTTTTTCTTCATGTCCTGAAAGGACATTTTGGCGTCTTCACGTTCTTTAGTGATTGCCAGAGCTACGCTCTCGGTCACCTCGAACTCGGCGCCATCAAACACGACCTTAGCAGTCATAGATGGTTCCTCAGTATTCATTAGAGATGGATCAGCGGCATCTAGATGATCTAGATGAAGCTTCACTTGCGGGCCAGCACGGCCCCTACGCACTACAGCGATGTGATTACCACTGATGCCTGTTTGGACACCATCGTAATTTTCACCGCCTTCAGTAATGCCAGGCGTGGGATCATAGGAAACCCTATAGCCAGCACTGACTTCTTTTGCATCACCACGCATGATTTGCTCAATTGCCTTTGCATCAGTGATAGTCATAACTGCACGAACAAAGCCGTCGTCATAAACTATCTCGGTGCCACTAAAGCCAATTTGATAGTCTTTAGTGTTGGCGCTATCAAGCAATACGGGAGGATGCTCAAGAGTGATTGCTTTGCCCGCAAACGAGGCCAAGCTTTCTGGAGACGCCACTTCGCTCACGGGACGATATTCACGCCGAATTGAACCGTCCGAATTAGTGTAATTTTGTACACCAGTCCGAGCAATAGTAGACCAGCACCTCAAGTAACCTTCAGGTGTGGTTTCGTATTTTTCAATTGGCGCTACATCGTAGCGAAAGCATGTGGTGCTCATGCATTAAGAATAGCAGGTCTGTTAATATAAGTTTGACAAATGAGTCAAATCAGACTTGCTCTCCCTATGTCCAAGATATTGACAATGTTTGATGTGCCGCAGACTTCTTACGTTACGGCAAAAAAGGAAATTGCTTTTCGCATTAAATCTGCAAGACTTCAAGCTGGACTGAGCCAGCGCGACGTTGCAAAAGTTTTAACCATTAGCCAAAGCTCTTATTCCCGGATAGAGCGAGGAGCGCTAATGCCCGACTGCGCACAAATTCGCGTGCTTAGCGGGCTTCACGGTGTATCTATCTTATGGCTTCTGGGAATGCCAAATTACTTTGTCTGCATTGATCAATCTTCGTCGTCGTCTTCTTCTTGAATGTCGCGAATTTGATTTTCTATGCTTTCCATAATGTATGCCTTTGCCATTGCCTCCACTTCAAAAGTGAGAAACTTGGTTTTTTCAAAATAAGGAACAGGCTTGTCATAGTGACTCTCGCAGTAAATATGCGTTTCGTCCAGTCGTCCATTCTTGAAGCATTGCTTCTCCACCAAGTGCCACTCGCTAGTGTCACGATGCTCGTTGGATGAAAGAATGGCAAGCGCTTTCATCACGCCAATGCCATCCTCTTCAGCTTCGATCACTCTCACGTATTCGCTCACTGTTTTGACTGGCGATTTTCAACCATCTTAATCACACGATTTGCCCATGTCCTACCCGCATCGCCTCCCCATAATTGCATTGAAATAAAGCCAGCGTCGTCCTCTCCCCCGGCAAAGTTCTTTGCGTGGCGAGAAAAGAAGGCTGCCATGCGCTTGATTGTCTCAAAACTTACGTTTTCGCCATTGGCTAAGCTCGTCGCCCGCGCCACGCCGCTGCCAATGCCCTGTTTACCGGCCTCTTGGGTGGTTAAACCACCCTTATGATACTTCCTACGCAATTCAAGGCCACGACGCGCTGCAGACCTTACGGACGATGGAGGGGAAAAGGATTCGGCGTCTCCCCTTAGCCCTTTGGGGGCATGCCACTCTCGCCACTCTTAAGCCGTTCACGAACTGTTGCTGGAAGACCACTTTCCCATCCAAATTTCTTGGCAATGCGAATAATTGATGCTTCAATCGATTTGGGATTGGCAGCTCTGCCTACAGAAGACCAAGCATTTGCCACGTCTTCTGCTGAAGCGATGGGGAATGACATTGCCGGACCAGCAAAAGCGCCTTCAATTTTTCCTTCTTTTAATTTTTTTCGGTTTTCAGCGTTCCATTGCATGGCATCCATTTTTGCGGATTGGTCTGCTTGACTTGATTGCCATTCATCAAGAGTTGTATTGATATAACCGTCCCAATATTCATCACTCTTGCCTTGCATTGACATGCCAGCTTGAGAGAGAGCAATGGCAATTGCCTGCTTCCTATTGGTAATTGGCTTCTTATCGCTGCCCTTAAGAGTGCCAGCCTTAAATTCGTGCATTACCTTAGCAATTTTTGCCTGCTTGGCCTTTTTAGTTTTAGGCATTGCTGCATCATCGCGATCTTCCATTTCCGTTTCCGTTGTAACGGGACCGCCAGGTTCCCAGTCTACGCAAGTTCGATGGGCAGTGCAGGTGATGTTGTAAAGATTGCACCAGCCTCCAGAATCATTTGTGTCCACCCATCCAGGACCAACCATGTCAGGCGTAATATTGTCATGTTGCGCCATGCACTCTTTAATTTTGTCAGTAAAAATGTAATGCCCACAATTACTGCACAAGCGTGACCGCGCCTCTGCATCTCCTACTTCCCATCGTTTTGCCTTATCCGCCCAGAATTCATTGCTGGGATCGTTGGGATTGGGAGGGCCAAGCCGTGCCACTTCAATGGTGTAGAGATGGTTTTCAAGGTTTACCTTGCCATCAATAGTCGCGCTAGGGCATTCCATAGTTACAGGGCAATGACTATTGTTTTGTCACTGCAAATACTAAATCATCATAACGCCCTTTGATGCCACGCAAGTCAATGGTTTCAAAGGCATATTTCTCTGGCACATGCTGCTCTAGCGTGGCAAACCAGTCAGTGCTTTGCACATCTTCAATGACTGCCATGCCACCTTCCACAAGCAACGGAAGATACAGAGAAAGAAATTTACACTGACTTTCCAGCGTATGAGGACCATCATCAATGATAAAATCAATGCCTCCCGGCGCTAGCTTCTTCACTTTTGCCGCTGCCTCTTGCGTATAGGCGTCTTCAAATAGAATCTTGGAACGCTTCAAGTCAAGATTGTCGTAAACCTTGGCATGAACGGCGTCAACATTGTCTAAGTAGATAAAGTTTGCCTTCGGCAGATAATCTTGCCACAGCAGCATTGAACCGCCATATTGAATGCCGACTTCTGCAATAGTCGCAGGCTTCTCAATCAAGGGAGCAAGAAATTGCTCATACATTTCAATATATGAATGGAAGGTGTCTTTGTCCGTGCCACCATCCTTCTCGTGGCCATTGATGTCATAATAAGCAATAATTTTGCGGAGATTCATGGCTTGAAATAGGAAGAACAGTAGCTGCTGGATGGGCAGGCTTGATTGTAATGGTCCAAATCAGTTTCGTGCATGTTGGCAACTCTGCCCTCTACAGAACCAATCCAAAATTCCTGACTCATGCGATCATGATCATTCAGGAAATTGGGATCAAGTTTTAGCAAATAAGAGGGATTGGCCCACCAATAATTACCAGATGAATGTGCCACTGGAAATGTTCTCCAGTTTACCCCCACCACGTCATGATCGTCAAGCAAAGCAACAGCTTCTCTCCATTTCATAATGATGAAATGTTGCATCATCATACGCCAATCATCTTGATTTTTAGTTGGATGCGAGATGCCTTTACTATGAAAATAAAGAATGCGAGAATCGGGAAACTCTTCAGCATATTGCCTTGCTAATAGCAGGGACGGTTTCTCGCTAAACCCGTCTGTTCTATAAACACTTTTATAGTCAATGGGAGGCAATGGGGAAGTGCCATTGACTGAAAGTATCAGGCTGGCATTGTTTATTAAGCCGCTCACAAATAGAAGCCCCATCTGCTCGCTAAATAACTGTTCCCAGCCAGGTGCTTGAAACAAATGGTAAATAATAAACAAATCCTTATTTGCCATTGGTGATGGGGAGTAGTGTCATGATGTGACCATCAAACTCCTTCCGCAGGGAAGCCTCAATATGATCTGCAAAGTTATGAGCAAGGATGATGACTGTATCGTAATCTTTTAAAGCGCTTCGATCCACCACCTGGAAACCAGTGCCGGGAACATAGAGCCCTTGCTTCTCAACAGTGTCGTCCACTATTACTGTCCTGCCCATTGTATTAACATTTAGGCCAAGGGCGTTTAGAAAGACACAGCCCTTTGCGGCGGCACCAAAAAAACAAATTTTTCCAAGCTCACCAGTGGAGAGAACATTGTCAAAATAGTTGCGTAGTTCCGCAATTGTTTGATCAAAATTACACCGCTCAACGGCCTTCTGTTCTTTTTCTTTAATAGCAGATAGGTTTAATGCTGGTGGGCCCATTTCTTTGTTTGTCATCCATAGCCGCATCGTGCCACCATGAATGGTTTGCGGCAAATATGCAATAATTCTTAGGCCATACTGATTAAACAATTCTTCCAAGGGCGCCATGAGCCAGTAATAATAATGCTCATGATAAAATTGATCAAACTGACCAGTAGTGATGGTATCAAGAGTGTAAGGAAATTCCAGCAC
>Ga0209500_10000112_pt1 | contig 73932 bp, 74 predicted proteins | sample S_140212_EF_Meta_FD_187323 | JGI IMG/M metagenome (GOLD analysis project Ga0209500, IMG submission 187323) | Freshwater microbial communities from Lake Simoncouche, Canada to study carbon cycling - S_140212_EF_MetaG (SPAdes) (version 2) | ecosystem: Environmental > Aquatic > Freshwater > Lake ... | reverse complement strand
ATTGGAATTGACACTACCCACACCATCAGACCTCGATAAGCCCGCTTTGTAGTCTGCGCTTTGGACATCGTTTCCAATGAAATCAACCACTTACGTGCAGGAAGTGTCGAACTTGTGGGTGATGGGGTGAGTGTGGATTGCCACGGCCTTCGGCCTCGCAATAACAAAAACCTGGTTGGGGAACGTGATCTTAACTGTTTTTGCGCAAAAACTCTATTTTAAATTCGATTTAATGCGATCGACGGTGTTTTTGCGCATAATCAGCCCATGAAGACACCTCAACTGATAGGCGGTGCGTGGCTGGCCGCACACACTGGCGTGGAGCTGGTGATGTCTTTGGCAGTGCAAAGCCGCATCGGGGGGCGTCGATCCACGCATGTGGCAGACGGCATCACCACTGAGACCTATGTGGAAAGCATGCGCCCAAGTTCAGACTTGCGTGGGCATTTGACGTTTCACCTCAAGCACGAGGTGCTTCATTTAGAGCTTTTATCGCGTGTGTTTAACCAGACCGACCCGCAAGAGTTGGCCAGCTGGATATCTGCCGAACCTAGCGGCCAGTACGCTCGGCGTGCTGGCTTTTTGTTTGAGTGGGTGACTGGGCAGCAGCTGGCACTGAATGTGATGCCAGCCGGTAGCTATGTGAATGTGGTGGACAGCCACAAGCTGGTGGCAGCCAGTGAGGGGCTGGCTCTGCCCAATAAGCGTTGGCGGGTGCGCGACAACCTGCCGGGCACACGGGCGTTTTGCCCACTGATTCGAAAAACGCCTGATGCCCAGCAGGCCATGGCGCTGGATGTGCCTCAATTGCTGCACAGCTTGGCATTGGAGTTTGGCGAAGATGTGCTGATGCGTTCTGCGGTGTGGATGACTTTGCGCGAGAGCAAATCGAGCTTTGCGATAGAGGGTGAGGCCGATCAGCTAGATCGTATACAGCGATTCGCTGATGTGCTGGCTCGTCGAACAGGCCAAGGTTATTGGCCGCTGGATGATGCGGCATTGGCTCAGTTGCAGTCTGAAATATTGGGCTCCCGCGTGACGCTGCAGCAGTTTGGTTTGCGCCAGTCGCCTGTGTTTGTGGGGGAAGTGGTGCGCTACCAAGAGGTGGTGCACTATGTGGCCCCGCCTTTTGAGGACATGGCTGCCATGCTAGATGGCCTCAAGGTTTTTCTGGCGCGCACGGCGGGTCAGTCCACGGTGATGCGAAGTGCGGTGGCCGCGTTTGGTTTTATCTATGTGCATCCATTGGCGGACGGCAATGGGCGGGTGCACCGGTTTTTGATCAACGATGTGTTGCGCCGTGATGGCGCTGTGGCAGCGCCCATGGTGTTGCCTGTGTCATCGCTGATGAGCAACCACGCAGCAGATCGCCGTGCTTATGACGACATTTTGGACAGCGTTTCTGCCCCTCTGATGAAGGCGCTGGCTGGGCAGTACGCATTTGCGTCAAGCCAGACGGTGTATGCAGATGGGATTCGATCGAATTTTGTGTTCAGTGGTGACGAGGTGGCCCGCCCAGTATGGCGACATTTGGATTTGACGCCGCATGTGGTGTATCTGGCTGAGGTGCTGGAACGAACGATCAAAGAGGATATGCGCGAGGAGTCTCGCTACTTGCGCAGCCACACACACGCTAAGGCCGCCATGAAAGACATTGTTGAAATGCCTGATGCACAGATAGACAGAGTCATTCGGTCGGTGCAGGCTAACCAAGGCAAGTTGTCCAACGTGTTATGCGATGAAATGCCGCTACTGGCTGAGCCAAAAGTTTGGGATGCCATTGTGCAGGTGATCACGGATTCTTTTAAAAAGTAATTATTTTGCAAAAAATCGCATTGATCACCGGGGTTCTCATAGACCCCCGCTACTTCCGCCCCACCGAGGTAGAAACCCTGCTGGGCCACCTCAGCAAAGCCAAAAAAGATCTCGGCTGGGTGCCGGAGATCACCCTGGACGAGATGGTGCAAGAAATGGTGGCCCACGACCTGAGCAAAGCCAAGCAACATGCGCTGTTGAAGGCGCATGGGTTTGAGGTGGCGGTGGGGGTGGAGTGGTAGGCAATGGTTCTTGTAAGATGAAGCTCTAACCAGGAGTTCTTATGTCCACGACCGCTGAAAAACTGTTGGAAGCCACGCGAACACTGCCGGAGCCTTTGCTGGCCGAGCTGCTGGATTTTGCTGAGTTTCTTCGGGCGAAGCGTGGTTTTTCTGAGAACCCAGAGCCGACCCAGCGTTTGTCGGCGCTGTGTGGTGGATTGGAGTCTTCGGTGGCTTTTGGTGCCGACCCGATGACTATCCAACGTCAGTTGCGCGATGAGTGGCATTAAGTATTTGCTAGACACCAACCTTGTTTTGGGCTTGCTGAAGGCAACCCCTGAGGTAGTGGAGATTGTGGTGAGTCGTGAGTTATTGGCTTCAAGCTGTGCCTATAGTGCGGTGACACGGATGGAGCTGTTGGGTTATCGGAACATTACCAACGACGAGGAGCGTTTGATAACAGACAGGCTGTCAAAGTTCACCTATTTGGCGATCACCACAGAGATTGAGGATCTAGCCATAGCGCTCCGCCGCACGCGTAAGGTGAAGCTCCCAGACGCTTTGGTCGCTGGCACAGCGTTACACCATGGTTTGGAACTGCTGACCCTTGACAGAGCTTTGATTTCCATCGTAAATCAAACCGTGCCTTGAAGTATTGAAGGCCAAACGGTCAATTGGAAAGAGGCTGCTTCCGATTGTTTCGATGCAGTGCATCTGCTGGCGCCCCAGCCCTGAAGCTAGGCCAAGTGGTGGTGCGCATAGACCCCCGCTATTTCCGCCCCGCCGAAGTAGAAACCCTGCTGGGCGACCCCAGCAAAGCGAAAAAAGACCTCGGCTGGGTACCCGAAATTCCCTGGACGAAATGGTGCAAGAAATGGTGGCCCACGACCTGAGCAAAGCCAAGCAACATGCGCTGCTGAAGGCGCATGGGTTTGAGGTGGCGGTGGGGGTGGAGCGCTAAGTCCCGGCTAATTGGATGGAAACGGATGTATTTGCGGATATGTTGGGCATCGGATGTAGGGTTCCCAGCGCCAAGTACAAAAGGGGGATTGTCATTTGATCCCAATTAAGGTATGGTTTCTATACCATGAGCTCCTCCGAATTTGACGACATAAAGAGCGAGTCCAATCGCACCAAACAAGGTATCGATTCTGTCGAAGCTCAGGTTCTCTGGAACGACCCCATGTTGTTAGAGATCCCTGCAAAAACGGATGATGAGCCGCGGTATCTGGTGATCGGGGTGATTGATGGAAAGCATTGGTCGGCCGTCATTACCTACCGAGGGGCCAATGTCCGATTGATATCCGTGCGTCGGGCACGCACAGAAGAGGTGGTACTTTATGAAAACTAAAAAGTTCGAGCAACAGTTTGATGATGGCGTTGACATCTCGGCGTCTTTGGATTTGACCAAAGCCAAGCGAGTGTTGCAGGCGCAAAAGCGAGTGAATGTGGATTTTCCAACATGGATGGTTGACTCGCTAGATCGAGAAGCTAGCAAGCTGGGGGTTACAAGGCAATCTGTTATCAAGGTGTGGCTGGCCGAACGTCTTGAAGCGACCGCAGTTAACTTGCCCCTCCAACGGGCGCGGGCAAATCCCGCTGGCCACTGAACTCTGTGCCCCACCTGCATTTGGGGCATAGCTGCGGGGGAAACGTCCCATAGAGCCTAAGGCGAGGTAAGTAGAGCGCTGGTTGATGAAAAGCCATCAGCTGAGTGTGGCCCTTGCTTTTGAAGGCTAGGGCGTGAACGAAGTGGCCAAGGTGGCGGCCATAACCGGCGACAACGCCCCAGCCCTGCAGGTAGGCCAAGTGGTGGTGCGCATAGACCCCCGCTACTTCCGCCCCACCGAGGTAGAAGCCCTGCTGGGCGACCCCAGCAAGGCCAAAAAAGACCTCGCCTGGGTGCCCGAAATTACCCTGGACGAGATGGTGCAAGAAATGGTGGCCCACGACCTGAGCAAAGCCAGGCAACATGCTTTGCTGAAGGCGCATGGGTTTGATGTGGCGGCGGTGGTGGAGCGGTAAACTTTCCTGATGGGATCTGGGTGCGTATTCCGGTGGTCGTGAACGCTGATTCCGGTCACTACCCAAAACGTTCACGATCGGCTGGAATCCCTGTTAACGGTCGACCGGAATACCCAATTGACCGCTTTTCAGAAGTGGCCTATTATTTAATTGGGTGTACGAATAAATTCGTGTGACAGTCATCGAAACCCCTGTCTTTCAGAAGCAAGCCAGCCATGTTTGGAGTCAAGAAGAGCGCCACGCATTCATCGACTGGATTGCACAGAATGCGAGCGTAGGTGATGTGATACCCGGTGCTGAGGGCGCTCGCAAGGTTCGCTGGGCTGTCCGAGGTAAGGGCAAGCGTGGCGGTGCGCGGGTGATCTATTTCAACCTCAGTAAAGATGAGGTGGTGTTGCTGATTGCGGTGTATGCCAAGTCAGATCAAGAAAATTTGCCCTTAAATCAAATCAAAAGGAAGTAATGTCATGAATCTAAAAAAACTGAATGTTGAAAAAATTGCCAAGGCGATTGAGGCTGATGCCGGTGAGTCGTTGGAGGGGTTGCGGGATTCACTGAAACAAGCCAAAGCAGGTGTTTTTGCCGAAACACACACGCCTCAGAAAATTGCTGATCGTGGACGTGGCCGCCCAACTGGAAGCGTGAAGGCAGCCACCAAAGAACCGGTGAAAATACGATTGGATGCTGACGTCGTTGCGGCACTGCGCGCGACGGGTGACGGCTGGCAAACCCGCATTAACGACACGCTGCGTGCTTCGCTGCATTTGGCTGGCCGGGTTTAATGCTTGGCCAAGCCGTAAAGCAACCGAGCAATATAGAGGTTTGTGATGAAAGTCATAACAAAAGCGCAACCAAAGTACGACGAAGAAGAGTTAGAAATTTTGCAGGCTTTAGAGGCGGGCAAGCTGAAACCTGTTGTTGACTCCAAGAACCAGATCAAGGCGCACCGTGCCGCTGCAGATGCCATGTTTAAAAAAGACCAACGGCTAAATATTCGCATTTCCAGCCGAGACTTGAAAAGTTTGCAAGCCCGCGCTCTGGAGGAAGGTGTTCCTTACCAAACTTTTGCGGCCAGTTTGCTGCATAAGTTTGTAAGCGGTCATTTGGTAAATCTGCGGTAAGCGCAAACACCCCCGCTATTTCCGCCCCACCGAAGTAGAAACCCTGCTGGGCGACCCCAACAAAGCCAAAAAAGACCTCGCCTGGGTGCCCGAAATTACCCTGGACGCGATGGTGCAAAAAATGGTGGCCCACGATCTGAGCAAAGCCAAGCAACACGCGCTGCTGAAGGAGCATGGGTTTGAGGTGGCGGTGGGGGTGGAGCGCTAAGTCATGTAAGTGCAATGATCGTGCTAAATATAAGCATGATTGTGCTAGATTAGTGGTATGCCACTCGCCAATGCCATTTTTACTGATCGTCAAGCGCGTTTGTTTCGCTGGCTGTTTGGTCAGCCACAACGTTCTTTTTTCTTGAACGAGCTGTTGCGGCTGTCGGGTTTGAGCAGTGCGTCGTTGCAGAAGGAGCTCAACCGGCTCACGCTCAGCGGTTTGGTTTTGAGTGAACGCATGGGAAACCTACGGGTGGTTCAAGCTAACTCTGAGAGTCCCTTGTTTCCCGAGTTGGTCTCTCTGACGCGCAAGACTTGCGGTGTGGAAGCAGCGCTAAGGCAGGCGCTAGAGCCCTTGCAGCCCAAGGTTGCTCGTGCATTCATTTATGGTTCAGTGGCAAAGCAGGTTGATACTGCAACCAGTGATATTGACCTGATGCTGGTGGGCTTAGACCTGACCTTGGCCGAGGTGCTGCAGCATCTGCAAGAAGCCGAAGAGGCGCTGGGCCGCAAAGTGAACCCGACTTGCTACACCTTGCGTGAATTTGAGCAGCGCCGAGTTGAACCGGATTCATTCGTCAACAAGGTGCTAGCGCAGCCAACCATCAATTTACTTGAAGGCGATAAGGATGGCCACTGAAGCATTGGCGAATTTAGCCCGGATCGGGCAACTTAAATCAGAAGCCCCAAACCTCGCCGAAGTGCATCGCATGCTGTTGTAAGCCAAAACGCGCTGGGCTGACGCGCAGCTGAGTGATGCATCAGTGGATGGGCGCTTTACCAGCGTTTATGGTGCAGCACATGCGGCGGCTTTGGCTGCGCTGCGCTGGCATGGCTATCGAAGTGAAAACCGCTTTATCGTTTTTCAGTGTTTACCGCATACCTTGGGCTGGGCAGCACCACGATGGCGAGTATTGGACGCAGCACATCAAAAGCGTAACTTGTCCGAGTACGAAGGCTATTTGGACATCGAAGAAAGCATGGTGCTCGAGCTTGTGGCTCTGGTGCGTGAGTTAATTGACGATGTTGAGAAGTTAGTTATTGAAAGCTGAATTTTCGTGTCTATCACCCCTGAGAGGAAATTGGACGATGAAGAAGCGATTTACTGAAGAGCAAATCATCGGTTTACAGCTTCGAAAATATGCTTTTCAACATCGCCAAAGCATCATCCATCGTGTCCAAGTGCGTGTTGATAACAAGGTCTGGGTGAATTGGAGCTTCGTAGGCTGAGTCGATCCCAGTAAAGTTTTTAATCTCACCTTTACGGGCTTTTTTGTAAAGGCCTTTGGGGTCGCGCTGCTCGCATACCTGTAGCGGGGTATTCACAAAGATTTCAAAAAATTCGCCTTCGCTGAACAACGCACGGGCCATTTCTCGGTCGGCGCGGTAGGGGGAGATAAAGGTGGTGATCACAATCAGGCCGGCGTCCACCATGAGCTTGGCTACTTCGGCCACGCGGCGAATGTTTTCTATGCGGTCTTCTTGGGTAAAGCCCAGGTTTTTGTTCAGGCCGTGGCGCACGTTGTCGCCATCGAGCACATAGGTGCGGTGGCCCATGTCAAAAAGCTGCTTTTCCAGCTCATTGGCGATGGTGCTTTTGCCCGAGCCAGACAAGCCGGTAAACCACAGTACGCAGGGCTTTTGGTGGTTGAGTTTGCCCCGGGCTTCTTTGTTGACCTGAAAGTGCTGCGGTTGCACGTTTTGTGCGCGGCGCAAGGGGTGGTCTATCACGCCCGCAGCCACGGTGAGGTTGCTGATGCGATCGATCAGCACAAAGCCCCCCGTGCCCGAGTTGTCGGCGTAGCTGTCAAACACCAGGGGCTTGTCCGTGGCCAGGTTGCATTCGGCCACGGCGTTGAGCTCAAGCTTTTCGGCAGCTACGTGCTCCAGGGTGTTGACGTTGATTTGGTGCTTGATTTTGGTGATGCTGGCGTTTACCGTTTGCGTGCCGCACTTGAGCCAGTAGTTGCGCCCCGGCATCAAGGGGTCTTGGGCCATCCACACCACGTGGGCTTGGAACTGGTCTGCCACGGTGGCTGGGGCTTGTGGGGCGCTGAACATGTCGCCGCGTGAGGCGTCAACCTCTTCGGCCAAGGTGATAGTGACAGCTTGGCCCGCCACGGCTTCGGGCAAATCGCCGTCTTGGGTAACGATGCGCGCAATGGCCACTTCGCGGCCAGAAGGCTGCACACGAATCCGTTGCCCCGCTTGTACTGCGCCCGAGGCCACGGTGCCGCTAAAGCCCCTGAAGTCTTGGTTAGGCCGGTTGACCCATTGAACCGGCATGCGAAATGGCAGCTTGCTCAGCCTGTCTTGCTCGATTTGCACCGTTTCCAAAAAGCCCATCAGCGTGGTGCCATGAAACCAGGGCATGTGGTGGCTTCGGTCGGTGATGTTGTCACCGCGCAGGGCTGACATGGGGATGGGTGTGACACGCACGTCGCCCAGCTGCTTGGCAAAGGCCAGGTAGTCTTGTTGGATGGTGTCAAACACGGATTGGCTGTAGCCGACCATGTCCATCTTGTTGATGGCCAACACCACATGTCGGATGCCCATGAGTTTCACCAAATAACTATGGCGGCGTGTTTGGGTGAGTACGCCTTTTCTGGCATCTACCAGCACCACTGCAACGTCGGCGGTGGAGGCGCCGGTGACCATATTGCGGGTGTACTGCTCGTGGCCGGGGGTGTCGGCCACGATGAACTTGCGTTTTTCGGTAGAAAAGAAGCGGTAGGCCACGTCAATCGTGATGCCCTGTTCGCGCTCGGCGGCCAGGCCGTCAACCAGCAAGGCAAAGTCGATTTCCTGGCCCTGCGTGCCTATGCGTTTGCTGTCGGCCTCCAGGGCGATCATCTGGTCTTCAAAGATCATTTTGGAGTCATACAGAAGGCGCCCGATAAGGGTGCTTTTGCCGTCGTCCACGCTGCCGCAGGTAATAAAGCGCAGCAGCCCTTTGTGTTGGTGGCTGTGCAGGTAGGCTTCGATGTCCTGGCCGATCAGGTCACTGGTGTGTGCCATTTAAAAGTACCCCTCTTGCTTTTTCTTTTCCATAGAGGCGGCGGCGTCGTGGTCAATGACGCGGCCTTGGCGCTCGGACGTTTTGGTGAGCAGCATTTCTTGAATGATCTGGGGCAGGGTGTCTGCGGCAGACTCCACGGCGCCTGTAAGGGGGTAGCAGCCCAATGTGCGAAACCGCACCTTTTTGAGCATCGGCACTTCGCCGCCTTGAAGCGGCATGCGCTCGTCGTCCACCATGATCAGGGAGCCATCACGCTCCACCACGGGGCGTTCCTGGGAGAAATACAAGGGGACGATGGGAATGTTTTCGAGGTGGATGTACTGCCAGATGTCGAGCTCGGTCCAGTTGGAGATCGGGAATACGCGAAGGCTCTCGCCCTTGCTTTTAAAGGTGTTGTAAAGGTTCCAAAGCTCGGGGCGCTGGTTTTTGGGGTCCCAGCGGTGCTGGGCGGTGCGGAACGAAAAGATGCGCTCTTTGGCGCGCGACTTTTCCTCGTCGCGGCGGGCGCCGCCGAATGCTGCGTCAAACTGGTGCTTGTCCAGAGCCTGCTTCAAGCCTTGGGTTTTCATGACATCGGTGTGGATTTGAGAACCGTGGGTGAATGGGTTAATGCCCATGGCCAAGCCCTCGGGGTTTTGGTGCACCAACAGCTTGAAGTCGTGCTCGGCTTGCATGCGTTCCCGAAAGGCGTACATGTCTTTGAACTTCCAGCCGGTGTCCACGTGCAATAGAGGAAATGGCAACTTAGCCGGATAAAAGGCCTTGAGTGCCAAATGCAGCATCACGGCGCTGTCTTTGCCAATCGAGTAAAGCATCACGGGGTTGTCGCACGTGGCAACGACTTCCCGCATGATGTGAATGCTCTCTGCCTCCAGTCTTTGCAGGTGGGTGAGATGCTGCGCATGGTTGCTGCTGGACGGGGCAGGGGCAGAGACGGGTTGTTTCATGGCTTTGCCTTGGAGGGTGTTGCTGCTTGGAGTAGGCGCATGGGCTTGGGTGTTTGCTTGTTCAGCTTGGGTGGTGGGCTTGACGGACGTAAGCAGCTTGACCTGGGGGTGAGCGTCTAGCCACTTGGCGAGCTGGGGTGTGTATTGCAAGCCTGCAAAAGACAGCGCGAGCGCAAAGCCCGCCGGGTACCTAAGCAATAGGTGTTGGGCGAGGGTGCAGTAGTCCCCGTCCACGGGGGGGTGTTGAACATTGACCCACAAAAGTTCGCCGCGCGGAGTACGGGCCCAAAGCAGGTGCAAGCCTTTGTTGGGTGTGGAGTGCGTGCCAGCCGTTAGGGCTGATTTGACGGTGTGCGCAATAGGCATCCAACCCCACTGCTCCATTCGGCGCTGCGCGGCGCGGGCGTTTATGGGCTTGTTTTCACGCAAGGTGAGCCACTGGCTTAACAACTGGGTCGTCCAAAGTGTGGTGCTGTCTTTGGCAAATTGCAGCGCGATGTCGGAAGGGGCGCCTTTACAGGCCGGGCTGCGTGGGCGCCCGCGGGTGCGCTGATCAACAGCGGCCCAGCCACCAGCTTTGAATGCCTTGTGAAGCGACAGCACCGTAGGTGCACTCAACCCCACGGTTTTGGCTACCTCCGCCGCACAGAGCCCAGACTCGCGCAAGAGGACCGCTTGGTGGCGTGGGTTGGTATGAACTTGAGGCATGTGATTATTGTACAAAATAAAATTTTTTTTGTATCGAATTAATTTGTAGTGTAGCATAGATCCCACAAAGCTAATACGCAAAGGTTGTCTATGTTGGTTTTTGCAGGGTTTGCGACGGGCTTGTCATTGGGCTTTCTGGTGACCTTGACCTCCGTGGGGGCCGGGGCCGTGGGCGCGGTCATGCTGGCTTATTTGTATCCCCTGCGTTTGACGCTTTCACGCTTGGTGGCGACCGATATCGTGAACGCCGAGCCCTTGGCCTTGTGTGCCGGGGCGGGGGCATATGCTGGTCGAAAATGTTGGCTTTGTGTTGCTGGGTTGGCTGCTGCTGGGCTCTGTACCCGGCGTGTGGCTGGCGGCTACGTTTTCTGCCCGTCTGCCTCAGCAGTATTTGCGGGCTGCATTGGCATTGGTGTTGGCAACCATCGGGTTTAAATTGACGGGGTTATTTGTATGAATATGGTCAAACCAATGGACGAGCGGGGCTTGCAATATCTTGTCGACCTGGCGGATGAGGCCGGGAGCGCCATCATGGCGATTTATTCCCGGCGCGACACCTTGCAAAGCGCGCGAAAGGTCGACAACTCGCCGCTGACCGACGCGGATCTGGCGTCAAACGATATTTTGGTACGGGGCCTAGCAACACGCTGGCCACAAATACCGATACTGTCCGAGGAGAGCGTCAACGCATTTTCTGCAGGAGAACAGCCACCGCTGTATTGGGCGGTAGACCCTTTGGACGGCACCAAGGAGTTCATCAAAGGCAATGGCGAGTTCACCGTCAACGTGGCGCTTGTGGTGAATGGCGATCCCCAAGTGGGTGTGGTGGGTGCGCCGGCGCTGGGTCTGATGTATGTGGCCGCATTTGGTCAAACCTGTGATTTTGCGGCGCGGGCCAGTAAGAGGGATGCCCAGGGCTGGACCGACATCAAAGTGTCTGGTATTTCGCTTGAACACTTGAAGAACCGAGCGCTGCGGGTGGCCATGAGCCGTTCGCACCCGTCGGCGGAGCTGGCCGATTGGCTTAAGCAATTTGAATCGGTGGACGGCCGCGATATTGGAAGCTCATTGAAGTTTTGCTTAGTGGCTGAGGGGGCTGTCGATGTGTACCCGCGTTTCGGGCCGACGTGTATTTGGGACACCGCTGCAGGGCATGCCTTGGTTACCGCCGCAGGTGGCGTGGTGAGGCAATGGGATGGTTCGCCACTGACCTATGCCGATCCGGCCAACACATTGAATCCATTTTTTGTTGCATGGGGACATGACCTGCTGGGCATTGCATCGGATGGCAGCGCCTGATTTGCGCAGGGCTCAGAGTTTTCGGGATTGATTTCACAAGAATCAAAATGCCGCGCTAACTGGTTGATTTGATTAGGAAGAGGAACGGAAAATCAGGGGAATAGGAAATTTGGTGTCGAATTTAAGCTGTCACAGCCTGTTCACGTTTTTTGCCTATAACCGTCGTATATTCGAGCGTCTACCAAACATATCTGTTTGGAACGCGCTGGACGTCTGGGAAAGCAAAGGTCTTGGCTGGTGCAATTTCCGCGCCTTTGTGCAACTTTTTTTGTTCAATGACATCCAAAATTCTCATAACTGGCGGCGCTGGTGGTTTGGATGAACGCGACCTCGTACCCCTGGCGCTGGCAATCACAGAACCCTGATGGGTATTGAAAAGACATAACTATGGCTTCGAAAAAGTTGCAAATGCCCCTGCCGTTGGTATCGGTGGTAATGCCTAGCTTGAACCAGGCGCCGTTTTTGGAGGCTGCGGTTCGAAGTGTGTTGGCCCAGTCGTATGAGAACGTGGAGTTGGTGGTCGCCGATGGCCAGTCCACCGACGGAACAATAGAACTCTTGGTGCAATTGCAGCAAGAGTTTGGTGGGCGCTTGCGCTGGCTCAGCCAGCAAGACACGGGGCCGGCCCAGGCGATAAATTCTGCTATTGCTTTGGCCCAAGGCGACATTATTGGTTGGCTGAACTCTGACGATTTGTACGCCGACGATGCAATTGCCAAGGCGGTGGAGCAATTCACCAAACAAGCCAATTACCAAATGGTCTACGGACTAGCGCACCACATTGATGCGGCGGGCAATGTGCTTAACACCTACCCCACGCGCCCACCCACCACGCCGCTGGACGCTTTTGCCGATGGCAGCTTTATTTGCCAGCCGACGGTGTTTATGCGCCGCGGCGCTTTGGCCATGGTCGGGCCGCTGGACGAGGGCATTCAGACGGCCTTTGATTTTGAGTTGTGGCTGCGGTTTTTTAAGCGTTTTCCGCATCAAATTGGGCTGCTGCGGCGTATTCAAGCGTACTCGCGGCTGCACGCCGCGTGCTTGACCCAGCGCCAACGCCGCCAGGTTGCAGTTGAAGGCATGAAGGTGCTCGACCAACACCTCAAACTCGTGCCGCCGCACTGGTTTTGGACACATCTGGACGAACTCTGCGCCGCCTACCCTTTTGGCCCTGACACCATGCCCTTGGTGAAACAAGTAGAACAATTTATCTTGGAGGTGAAGGGCTTTTTCTCAGCCAAAGACTTGAAAGAAATGGCGGTGCAAATCCGCACCGATTACCGCTTGATTTTGGCCAAACCCGGTCTGATTGCGACGGTTCAGCCCGACGGTTGGGTGAGTCGGCAGTTGGCTGTGAAGTACCGCTGGGCCGACAAACCGGCCACTGCGGTGACCTTGCGCTGCATGGCGGCCTGGCCTGTGCCAGGAAAAATGCGCCTGCGCGTGTGCACTCCGGACGGCGACGAGCAGATCCTAGAAATTGAAGCACCGGAAGAGTTTGTGCTGCGCTTTGAAGTGCCCCCGACGGCATTGCCGGGCATGATGATGTGGGCAGTCGATACCGCGCAGACTTTTGTGCCCGCCAAACACGACCCCGAATCCCAAGACAAACGCAAACTCTCATTCCGTGTGTTGGAACTCAAACTCGAAGAATAACGCTTTGGACTCAGCGACCTGCTCTCAAATCGAAGCTCGCAGCTGCTTCAATTTAAATACGCTTGGAGAATAGGGCGGTATTTTTTGGCCAATTCTTCATATGAAAATTGTTGCCCCAAGGCCATGCCTGCCTGGTTGCGCCGGAATATGGATTTCTCCCGGGCTTGGTACAGCTGCTGCAGCGCTTGGTTTTCGTCGGGCTCAGCCCACCAACTGTTGACAGTCAGGTTGGGGTAGGCGTGGGCATCGACTTCGGCGCGGCGCCAGTTCACCAGCAAGGTGTTTTCTGTGCTGACAAAATCGTTCGGTCCCGAAAAATCAGTAGCCACCAAATACAGCCCCTGTTGCAAAGCTTCGACCAGCGTGCGGCCAAAGCCCTCGCTGCGGTGCAGCGAAAGATAGCAGTTGGCGCTGAGGTACAGGTCGGTGAGTTCTCCGGGCAGCAGGGTTTGCTTTACCAGCTTAATGCGCGGGTGCTGAGGAATCCATTGCAAGGCGTCAGCACCCATGTTTTGCCAGCGGCTGACCTTGAGAATCAAATAGGCGTCTGGGCAGTCTTGCGCCATTTTCAGAAATACGCGCAACACGGCTTGCGGGTTTTTTCTCTGCAGGGTGGAATGCAGGTCCAATATATACAGCGCGACAAAAGCGTTGGGCGGTATGCCGAGTTGCTGGCGAAAATCACGCCCGGTGGGGCTGTGTTGCACCACGGGAAGGGGCAGGGCCAAAGTGAGCTGGCGCGACTGCTTGAAAAATGCCTGCTGCACAAACCGAGTGGGGCACCAGATATGGTCCATGAGTCGCAGCGCAGGCGCTTGTTCCGGTGGAAAGTCTGGCAATTCCCACAAAAAGTAGCCAATCTTGGTGCGGGGCTTGGTCATCAGGCCGGGATGGTATTTGGCCAGCCGCTCGCACTCGGTTGCTGCCATAAAAAAGATGGTGGTGGCGTAGTCCTGCGTGCTCATGGTTTGCCAAGAAACCGACACTTTTCCCTGCACATCGGTGGGTACATCGACCACGGAAAATGCAATTCCCAAATGGTTAAGCATCGCCGCAAAAGAGCGCAGATCTTCGCCCAGTCCCGTGGGCGACGTGGCATATCCAACAAGATTAAACCCGGGTTCGCTGCGCATGGTGGAAGTGTAGGATTAAACTTGTACAAATGAGCAGTGTGCGATTCAAAACTTAATCTCCTATCCGAGAAACCCCATGGCGAAATCATCGAAAAATAGTAGCAAACCAACCACGTTGGCCGAGGCGCCTGTGGCTCCTTTGGTGGCGGAAAAGCCGGTGCGTGCCAAGCGCAAGGTCACCCCAAAGCTGCCGCCCATGACCGCGGTGAAACTTCAAGAAGCTGCCGTGTCTAACGTCGAGTCGCTCAACGATGTGAAAGCCAATGTAGCCAACTTGCCGCAAGCCCCCGGCCCTACGCCTAAAGTCGAGGGGCAGTTGGAGAACAATTTGGCGAAGCAGCCACCGCGGGCCTTGAATTCACCGATTCGGATATTTCAGATTTATTTTGAAAGTTGGCAACGCGAATTACTCGACCCGGCTTTTTACCCTTTGGACAACGGCCGCAGTACCTCAGAGTTGATGGAGTTCAATGTCTTTGAGCAATTGCAGCGCAACGCCGCAACCCAGGGTGTCGCTTTGTGGGGCGCCCTGTCATGGCGGTTTACCGAGAAGACGGGTATGCAAGGGTCCGAATTGGTCAAGCAAATCGTCGAACATCCAGACTACGACGTGTATTTTTGCAACCCCCATCCCTACAACGAAGCGCTTTACCACAATATGTGGGTGCAGGGCGAGGTATCGCATCCGCAGTTTTTGGAGTTGGCACGGCTCTTTTATGCCGCTGCCGGCCTGGACGACAAAGAGTTGAGGACCATCGAGGCGTCGGGCAGTTTTACCGCGGCCAATTATTTCGTCGCCTCGCCCAAGTTTTGGGATCTGTTTATTCCGTTTGTCAAACGTGTGCTGGTGGCCGCCGACAAGGCGCTGGATCCCAGGGTACGCGACCGCTTGCATTCCAAAGTGGCAGACGACAAGGGACTTCACGCCGGTGCTACCTATGTACCTTTCATCGTGGAGCGCCTCTTTACCACTTTCATGCGCTCCGAGGGCAAGGGTTTGCGGTCGTACAAGGTGGCACTGCCCGAGCGCGAGCGCGAGCTCAATGTCCATTTGAAACTATTGCGTGAAATGAAGGACGTCGCGCACCGCACCCAATCCGCGTGGCTGGCAGCGTGCTGGGTGAATTACCGAAACCTTTACATGAGCCAGACCAATGGAAAAGAGTGGTGCGAGAAGTACCTGCGCGCGATCACGCCCATTGAAATCAAGTTTGGATAAACGTGCAATTTGAAAGATCGCGTGCATCCACGCGACTTTTTTGGACAAAACGGGACTTTGTTATGAAATTTCCTTTCTCATTGTTTGGCAAGAGGTCACAAGCGGCACCAAATGCCCCGGATGCGCCTGCGCCGGAGCCTGCGCCTTTTCCTGTAGAACGCGCAGTCGCGCAGGTGCAGGCAGAAACAGGAATGCGTTTTGGCCTGTCAAGCGCGCAGCCATCGGAACTTCAGGAGGCTGCGGCTGTGCTTTCGGTGGTGGGTTACCCTTCGCCCGTGCCTGGTACTGTGATTGGCGGCTTGCAGTCGGAGTCCCCCGTACCCCTCGCACCAGTCCAAATGGCTGTGCCACCCCCACCCCCACCACCGCCGCCGCCGTCGCTTGCCTTGGTCGCTAAAGAAGGCGTCGCTATAGTGCAAACATCTTCCAGCGCGCCGGCCCCGACCGAGGTTTCCGCGAATGCCGTGGTCGGACGTGATGAGGTCATCGCAGCTTACCGCTTGTTTTTGCGCCGCGATCCTGAGTCGGATGCCGTCATTGCGCCCCGCCTTGGCCTGGCCCGGGAGCAACTGCTTAGAGCGTTTATGGTCTCCCCCGAGTTTTTACAGCGCGCTGAAAATGTCAAACTGGTGCTTGATGTAGCCAAAGCATGGGAGTTACGCCAGTCTGCCGCTGCCACCCCTAACGTTCCCGTAATGACGCAGGCCGATGTGGATGCGGCAAAACGGATTTTTTGGCCTGAACCGCATGACCAAGCGGTTCAACCCCAGCCTGGGCAAACCGCAGACAGAACTTTGTCCCAACTGATGCGGTCTGAGCATTTTCAAAAAAATGAATTCAACGCGCAGTTGATGAGCGCCCTGGCAAAACAGATCGCTGAGCGGTTGAGCCAAAAGTGAGGCAAAGGCGCGAGTCAGTGATGCAGCTCTGGCACCGTACCCGTCTCGCCACCACCGGGCAGCCTACGACATGAGGAAGCGGTGCTTATGAGTATTCGCCAACTCAACGCAAGCTATGCGCCTGAGGAAGATCGGGTCATGTTGCGCTTCACAACGGATATCCAAGAGGAATACCGTTTCTGGCTGACGCGTGCCGTGGTGGCTGCTTTGTTGCAGCAAGCCCAAACGCTGGCTATCAAGGCCTTGGAACAGCACCACAGCGTCCAGCAGGCCAAGGCGGTCGCACAGTTCAAGCAACAGACTTTGGCGCAGACCGCCACTTTCACCCAATTTGAGGGTGCCACGCGCTTTCCATTCGGTGCTGAACCGGTGCTGGTCAAGTCGGTCGAGGCGCAGATCCAGGCACAAACTCCAGTGCTGGTATTGCACATGGCGCGCGGACAAAAGCTCAGCCTTAGGCTCAACGAGGATTTGATGGGCAAGTTGCAACTGCTGCTGCAAAAAATGAGCGCAGCGGCACGCTGGGCGCTTGATCTGCCCGAGGCGGGGCACGCAAGCACCTGGGCTCCTGCGGTAGCCGCCAGGCCTGAAGCTGGTGACGCGGAAGGTGCCGTTGACAGCTTGACGCCTGTGCACAAGGTCTTGCATTGACGGCCGCATCTGGTTTGGACGCTGCGCAGTCCCTTGCGCTGGCTCAAGAAGCCTTGCAACAGGCGCGTTGGACGCAAGCGCAAGCCGGATTCTCGGACGTACTGCGAACCATGCCACTATTGCCTGAGGTGCACCACAACCTAGCAGTTTGCCAGTTGGCCTTGGGGCAGGCCGCGTTGGCATTCCAGAGCGCGGAGCGCGCCCTGGCTTTGCGCCCCTCGCTGTGGCAAAGCCGCATGGTGCTTGGTAACGCGCTCAAGGTTCTGGCTCGCCCCGAGGCCGCCGACGCTGAGTTTGCGCGGCTATTGCAAGCCAAGCCAGGCAACGGTGAGGCCCTGCTCGCGCGTGCCGACCTGGCCGTCAATGTATTTGGCCTGCCGCTTCAGGCCGTGGATTGGGTTAAGCCCTTGCTGACCGATCCGGCCCATTCAGCGGATGCCCAGCTCACCTTCCTGATGGCCAGTCTGTATGACCGTGACGTATCAGCACTGGCTTTGTCCAACGCAGTCATGGCCTTTTCTAAACAGCACCTTCGCTTGCCAACAGGGTTGTTGGCGCCCCTGCCACCGGCCAGGGTGCGGCAGCGTCCGCGCGTTGCGCTGATATCGCCCCTCTTTTGTGTCTCGCCCGTCTATTTTTTGACCATCGCTGGCTGGCAGCATGTGGCCAAGGGCTCAGACATTGTCGTTTTCAACCGCGGGCATCTTTCCGACTGGGCGAGCGCCCAATTCAGATCGCTGGCCACGGAGTGGTGGGATGTGCAGGAAGTGCCTGCGCCTGCCTTGGCGCAGCGCATTCACCAGGCTGATATTGATGTGCTTTACGACCTTGGCGGGTGGATGGATCCGGTGGCACTCAAGGCCCTGTCAGCCAAACCAGCCCGCGCCATGTACAAATGGGTCGGCGGCCAAAGCCTGACCACGGGCCTAGAAACTTTTGACGGCTGGATTGGCGACGAATGGCAGTCTCCCACCACGCTTCAGCATTTGTACACCGAACCCTTGGTCAATATTGCGGGCGGCTATGCCACTTACACGCCGCCGTCCTACTTGCCCGATGTGCCAGTTCACAAGCGCTCAACGCCAGTGGTTTTTTCTAACCCCGCCAAGTTGTCTCGTGCGTTTTTGGCGTGGTTGGCCAAGTTGCCCGGCCCCAAGCTGTTTGTGCACCGCCAATTTCGCTTCGAACGCACGCGGCACAAGGTGTTGCAAGCGCTGGGGGCTGCGAATGTCGAATTCGCGTGTCCGCAAAGCCATCGAGAGGCGCTCGAATTGCTCGGCCGCCACGAATGGATGATCGACACTGCGCCCTACAGCGGCGGCCTCACGGCGCGAGAGGCTGTGGCCATGGGAATGAAGGTCAAGACTTTTACGGGCGAACTTTTCTGCGAGCGACACAGCCTGCATTTGAACGCGAACTAGCGGCCAAGCTTGGCAGACCCGGCAGGTGGCTTCTTTGCGGTTTCATGGCCAAGCCGCATGCCGTTTAGCCGAACAACTGCAATAGCTGCGGCTTGTGCACCCGTGCGTCAAAGCCATTTGCGGCTCGGGACTTGTATACGGCTCGGTCGCTAGGGTTGACGCCAGCGCTCTCTTTGTCCCAGTCTGCCTCCACCAGAACACTGTTGGGCTCGTACACATACCGCTCTTGGTCGCGGGCTATAAGTGTGAGCTCGGCGTCCGCGTAATGGCTGCCGTAGCCCGGGTAAAAAAAGGCACCGCCGTACACCGACTCTGCCCATACACGCTCGGCCAGGCCAAATGCAGCCATTTGGCCCTGCCATTTGCCGTCGTTAAAGCCCAACAGACCGGCATTCTTGGTCTGTAGCGCAAGCACCGCCAGCGACAGCCAGCTGCGTCCGGCAAATGCGTCTTGGGCCATATAGCCAAACCAAGGGCTTTGTGTCACGGCAAATGCCTGATTCACGCTTGCAATAAAGCCCTGGCGACCTTCGTCATGCACCGCCAGCAGGAGTGAAGCGACGCCAGCGCGCGAGGCCGCCAATCGTGCCGCGCGCCGGGCGTCGCCTTCGTTGGTATACGGCATCACCATGATGGGGCCATCGCTCACCACAGGCGCCATGCGAGCAAGGTCTACCAAACGCACAAAGCGGACTTGCATCGTCGGCGGTGGCTGTAAATTCACTGGCAGGACAATTCAGACCAAGCCGGCGCCTGTTTTGCCGCTTGCACCATCTGCCTGGCTGAAGCGATCAAACTAAATACATCGGCCACTTTGAGTGGCACCACCTGCTTGTCGGCATTCACCACGATGCCGCCGTTGGTGCTGAGCATGCGCGCCGTGCCTTCTCCCAGGCCCGATGCGCCACCGGTGGAGATAAATACTTTTCCTGCGATTTCCATGGAATGCACCGACTTTTTGAGGTTGAAAAAATATCTGCCTGGCGCGTCCTGTGTGCCGCCGCGGCGCAAAGGCAATTATGTCGCACCCTCTGGGCAAGCCCCTGAGGGCGCGGGGCAGTACGTTGGGGTGTTGCGCTGCGTTTTCTTGAACACCTGCGAACGCTGTAGAGGCGCTTCTGTCACCTCACGGCTAACTAGAGGCAGAAATTTTTATCTGCTGAAATAGCGCCTTTGCGATCGCCGGGATTAAGGACAAGGTGTCGTATAGCCAAAACATTTGTGGCATTTGCTTGTGCGCAGAAAAAATTCGGGTGGCTATCCCTCGACCGTGAAGCCGTGCTCAACCCGGTTTTTTTGGATCAACGCAGCGTGTTTCTCCGGCCTTTTTCCAGCAGTTACAGCTTAGCGCAAAGCCCTTCATCTGACCCTTTTTGACGCCGCTCACCCCGGCTTGACGTGTGGCGCCCGGCGGGATGTAGAGGTAGGGAGAAAAGGACTTTTTGACCTCGGTGCCGTTTTGCAGGGTGACGAGCGCGCCGTGACAGGCCAGCGGGCCGAGGAGTTTGTTGTTGGCTTCTATCAGCAGGGTGGTGTCGGCGTCTGCAGCCCATCCGGCTTTCAAGTCCACTTGCCGCCACTCGGCGTTTGACAATTCCATCTCCTGGTAGGGCGTCGTGGCTTCGAAGGGGTTCCAGGCCGAGCTTTGCGTCGCCAGCAGGCACAAGGTGGCCCACAAGGCGCACCGCACTGAGCGCCCCAAGCTTGACTTTGCCCGCCCATACGCCTGGGTTTTTGGTGTCTGTGTCATCGTCAATCTCCAATTACGCGCAAGAGCCGGAATATTGCCCGAAATCGCACTCGGTGGCGAATGGGCCGAAATGGCAAGCGGCGAATCGTCCATGGGGCAGGTACAGCACCCCAACAGCGGCGAAAACTTTATGATGGCGGGCAGATGGTGATGAATTTCTTCAGCCACCCTCACGATGGACGACCTCGTTGGAAAAATTCCCCATGATTTCAAAAAAATATTTCTCTTGCCCTGCCGCACGCCATTGGCTGCGTCTTCTTGTCTTTATTGTTTGCGTGGCAGCAGGCGGCAACGCGCTGGCCTACAAGGTGGAGCGGATTTGCGAAACGTCCGAACCCACTGGCAAGAAGCAAGCCATCAAAACCTGCAAGACCGTGCTGGTCAAGGCCGAAGGTGCTGGCAAGGACGAGAAAAAAGAGGCCAAGAAAGAAGAAAAACCGGCCGCTGGGCACCACTAGCCCGGTTCTTAATGCTTTCGCCCCAGTGGCCCTTGGCCTAGGCGGCCAGTGCTTCTAACTGCTCGGTGGCGGTCAGCCACTGGTCTTCGAGCGTCTTTAATTCGTCATTCACCGACTTCAGCCGTTTGCCCAACTCGGCGATCTCGTGGGGCAGGGGGCTGAGGCTGAGTTTTCCCTCGAGCACGGCGCCCTCGCCACTGAGGCTTGCGATGCGGGCGTCCAGGCGCTCAATTTCGGTAGTCCACTTGCGACGCGCGTCGGGTGACGCCGCTACTTTGGCCGGTTTAGCTGCCGCTTTGGCCTGCTGCTTGTTGAGCTGGTTTTGTGCCTCTTTGATGGCTTCGCGCTGGCGTTTGGCTTCGTCGAGCAGGTAGCGCTGGTAGTCGTCTAGATCGCCGTCAAAGGGCGCCACGCCGCCGCGCGACACCATCCAGAACTCGTCGCACACCGAGCGCAGCAGCGCCCGGTCGTGGCTGACCAGCATGACTGTGCCTTCAAACTCATTGAGCGCCATGGCCAGCGCCTCGCGGGTGGCCAGGTCCAAGTGGTTGGTGGGCTCGTCGAGCAGCAGTAAATTAGGCCGCTGCCAAACAATCATGCACAGCACCAGGCGCGCTTTCTCGCCGCCGCTCATGCTGCCCACGGCCTGCTTGACCATGTCGCCGCCAAAGTTGAAGGTGCCCAAAAAGCTGCGCAAGTCTTGCTCGCGCGTGGCTTGGCCTGCAATGCGGCCCTCAGCGGTCATTTCCCTGACCAGGCGAATCATGTGTTCCAGCGGCGTGTCGGCGGGGCGCAGCACGTCAAGTTCCTGCTGGGCAAAGTAACCGATATTGAGGCCCTTGCCCTCGGTTACCTCGCCGCCAATCGGAGCCAGATCGCGAGCGACCGTCTTGACCAAGGTCGATTTACCCTGGCCGTTGGCACCCAAAATACCAATGCGCTGGCCCGCCAACACCGAGCGGCTGACGTTTTGCACGATGACCGTGGGGGGTGTACCGTCTGGCGCGTCGGCCAGGGGCGGGTAGCCAAAGCTCACGCCCGACATCGACAACATCGGATTAGGCAGGTTGGCCGGCTCCTTGAACTCGAAAGTGAAGTCGGCATCCGCCAAGAGCGGCGCGATTTTTTCCATGCGGTCCAGGGCCTTGACGCGGCTTTGTGCCTGCTTGGCCTTGCTGGCCTTGGCTTTGAAGCGGGCAATGAACTTTTGCAGGTGGGCAATCTTGTCTTGCTGCTTGGAGAAGGCGTTTTGTTGCAACTCCATTTGTTCGGCGCGCATGTCTTCGAACTTGCTGTAGTTGCCGCCGTAGCGCACCAGCTTGCCCGCGTCGATGTGCAATGTGACATTGGTTACTGCGTCCAAAAACTCGCGGTCGTGGCTGATCACCACCATGGTGCCCTCGTAGCGTTTGAGCCAGGCCTCCAGCCACACCAGGGCGTCCAAGTCCAAGTGATTGGTGGGCTCGTCGAGCAGCAGCAGGTCTGAGGGGCACATCAGCGCGCGCGCCAGTTGCAAGCGCATGCGCCAGCCCCCTGAGAAGCTGTTGACCGGGTTGTCCAGTTCGGTTGTCTTGAAGCCCAAGCCCAAAATCAGCGCCTGCGCGCGCGAAGGCGCGTCATGCTCTCCCGCGTCGTAGAGCGCCATGTAGGCGTGGGCCATGCGGTCGCCGTCGTCCGTGGCCTCGGAGGTCTTGACTTCTTCGCGTGCTGCGTTGAGCACGGTGTCGCCTTCAATTACATACTCGGTAGCACTTTGCTCGGTCTCGGGCATGTCTTGGGATACCTGGCCCATGCGCCACTGGGTGGGGATGTAGTACTCGCCGGCGTCCTCGTGCAAATTGCCGTTGAGCAGGGCAAACAGCGAGGACTTGCCCGCGCCGTTGCGTCCGACGAGGCCGACTTTTTCGCCAGGGTTGAGGGTGACCGAGGCGTGGTCCAGCAAGACCTTGGCACTGCGGCGCAAGGTCACGTTTTTTAAAGTAATCATGAATGAAGAGTTTCGCGCGTGAGGAGCAAGACCTGGTCTTCACCAGCGCTGGTTTCCAGCCAAATCACTTCCAGCGACGGAAATGCGGCTTCAAAAGAGGGGCGCTCGTTGCCGATTTCCAGCACCAGCACCCCCTGTGGGTTCAGGTGTACGGCCACGCTTTGCAGCAGACTGCGAACAAAGTCCATACCGTCGCTGCCGCCACCCAGGTTGCCGTCGAGCGCCATGGCGGGCTCGGCCCGGTATTCAGGCGGCAGATCGGCCATGCTTTGGCGGTTGACGTAGGGCGGGTTGCACACAATCAGGTCAAACGGACCACGTTCTGTCAGCTCGGGCGCGGCCAGGCCGTCGGATGCGACCAGCCTAATGCGGTCTTGGAGGCCGTGTTTTTGCACATTGATTTGGGCCACGGCCAGCGCGTCGCTTGAGAGATCGCTCGCCGTGATGGTGACGTCTGGAAATACGCTGGCCGCAATCACTGCCAGGCTGCCGTTGCCGGTGCACAAATCCAGCACCTTGTGGGTGGATGGGTGCAGGAAATAGTCCATGCCTGCATCTACCAGCAGCTCGGCAATTAGCGAGCGCGGCACGATCACCCGTTCGTCCACATAGAACGCAAAGCCTTGCAACCAGGCCTCATGCGTCAGGTAGGCGGCGGGCTTGCGGCTGCGGATGCGCTCGGCCACCAGGGCCTGCACCAAGGCTTCCTTGTCGGCCGCTACCGGCGTGTCAGCCAAACTTTCGTCACCGTCGAGCAAAGTGTCCAGGGGCAAGCCGAGTCGCCATAGCACCAGCCATGCCGCCTCGTCCAGCGCGTTGGCGGTGCCGTGGCCAAAAGAAACGCCGGCGTCTGCGAGCTTGGCAGCGCAGGCCTTTATCAGGGAGATCAGCGTCATGCGGCAGCCTGCGTGTGCAAGCGTTCCAGCACGCGGCGATAGATATTTTTCAAAGGTTCAATGTCGGCCAGCGCCACATACTCGTTAATCTTGTGGATGGTGGCGTTGGGCGGGCCGAGTTCGATCACCTGCGGGCAAATTTGCGCCAAAAACCGACCGTCGCTGGTGCCGCCAGTGGTAGATAACTTGGTTTCCAGCCCGGTCTCGTCTCGAATGGCGTCGCGTACCGCTTCTACCAGCGTGCCCGGCGGGGTCAAAAACGGCAGGCCGCCAATCGTCCAGGACAGGTCGTAGCGCAAGCCGTGCTTGTTCAAGACCGCGGCCAGTCGTGATTGCAGCGACTCGGGGGTAGATTCTGTGGAAAAGCGGAAGTTGAAGTCAATCACCACCTCGCCAGGAATGACGTTGCTCGCGCCGGTGCCGCCATGCATATTGCTGACCTGCCAGGTAGTGGGCGGGAAGTAGGCGTTGCCTTCGTCCCACCGCACATTCACCAGTTCGGCCAGCACGGGCGCTGCGCGGTGTATCGGGTTGTCCGCCATATGCGGATAGGCAATATGGCCTTGCACGCCCTTGACCGTGAGTTTGCCGCTCATGGTGCCGCGCCGCCCGTTTTTGATCATGTCGCCGGTGCGCTCCACCGACGTGGGCTCGCCAACAATGCAATAGTCCAGCACTTCGCCGCGCGCTTGCAGCGTCTTGCACACCACGACCGTGCCGTTCAATGCAGGACCTTCTTCGTCGCTGGTGAGCAGCAGGGCGATGTTCATTGCGGGGTCGGCGGTTTGGGTCAAAAACTCTTCAATGGCCACCACAAAGGCGGCCAAGGAGGTTTTCATGTCGCTGGCGCCTCGGCCAAAGAGCTTGCCGTCGCGGTGGCTGGGGCTAAAGGGCGCGCTGCTCCATTGGGCCAGCGGGCCGGTGGGCACCACATCGGTGTGACCGGCAAACACCAAGGTTTTGGCAGCAGCGCCGTTGGCGGTTGAGGTGGAATTGCGTTTGGCCCAGAGATTGGTCACGCGGAAATCGGCTGGGCCACTTTCAATGGTTTCACATACGAAACCCAGCACCTGCAGGCGCTGCGCAATCAGAGCCTGGCAGCCTGCGTCCTTCGGCGTGACCGATTCAAGGGACAGCAGTTGCTCGGTGAGTTGCAAGGTGGCATGGGTGTCGTGCTGCATCAAGGCGTGATCGTCAAGGTAATGGGGCCAGCGCCAGCGCCGCTGATAGCGCCAGAGGTCGCGGTGAAAGGGCTTGCAACTTCGGCGCTGTTTTGCATGCGCCACAGCAGGTTTGTGGCCGAGTCGGCGTTGGCGAGGCCTTCACTGATCTGCACTTTGCCTTCGGTGATTAGGCGCGCAATGTCCTGCTCAAACGATTGCGATCCCGCGGAAAGCGATTGCTCTATGGCAGCAGGTATTTCGCTGAAGTTACCAGCCTCAATGAGCTCGGCGATGCGCGTAGTGTTCACCATCACCTCACAGGCCGCCACCCGCTGGCCCGTGGTGGTGCGAACCAGGCGCTGCGAGAGCATGGCCTTGAGCGCCAGCGACAAGTCGCGTTGCACCGCCTGGCGCGCCTGCGCGGGATAAAACCCCAAAATCCGGTTGAGCGCGTGGTGGCTGTTGTTGGCATGCAGGGTGGCCAGGCACAAGTGGCCAGACTGCGCATAGCCCAGTGCCGCGGACATGGTTTCATGGTCGCGAATTTCACCAATGAAAATAACGTCGGGCGCCTGGTGCATTGCGTTTTTCAGGGCCAATTCCAGCGACACGGTGTCAGAACCAATCTCGCGCTGGTTCACCACCGATTTTTTGTGCTGAAACACGAACTCGATCGGATTCTCAAACGTCAGGATATGGCCCGAAACGATTGAATTGCGGTAGTCCAGCATGGATGCCAGCGTGGTGCTTTTACCGGCGCTCGACGCGCCTACCATCAGCACCAAGCCCCGCTTTTCCATGACGAGCTCAGTGAGCACCTTGGGCAAGGTACTGTCCTGCAGGGCTGGAATGTCAAACGGCACATAACGGATCACCATGGCTACGGTACCGCGCTGAATAAACGCACTGATACGAAAGCGCCCCAGGTCTTCCAGGGACAAGGCCATGGTGAGCTCTTTGCTGCTCAGTAGCTCTTGCATGCGCTCGGGCGGAACCAGGCCTTCGAGCAGCTCGCGCGGCGCCTGCGTGCCCAACGGCTGGCTGGTAATGGGTACCACCAGCCCGTTGATGCGCACCAAGGGCGGGCTGTTGGCCGACAGATAAAGGTCGGACGCGCGCTTGTTCACCATGAAACGCAGCATGCGTTCCAAAACATCGTTTTTGGCGGTTTGCATCTTGGTTGGGGCCGGTTTTTGTGGCGAGGTGCGGAGCGTTTAATCCCGCAGCAAGTCGTTGAGCGAGGTTTTTGCGCGGGTTTGCGCGTCCACGCGCTTGACGATGATGGCTGCGTACAGGCTGTACTTGCCGTCGTTTTTGGGCAGGCTGCCGCTGATCACCACCGAGCCAGAAGGAATGCGACCGTAGCTCACCGTGTCAGTAGCGCGGTCATAAATCGGAGTGCTTTGACCCAGGTACACGCCCATAGAGATCACCGAGTTCTCTTCGACGATCACGCCTTCAACCACTTCGGAGCGTGCGCCGATAAAGCAGTTGTCCTCAATGATGGTGGGGCCGGCCTGCATAGGTTCTAGCACGCCACCAATGCCCACGCCGCCGCTCAGGTGCACGTTCTTGCCGATCTGGGCGCATGAGCCCACGGTGGCCCAGGTGTCGACCATGGTGCCTTCGCCCACATAGGCGCCAATATTGACGTAAGAGGGCATGAGGATCACGCCTTTGGCGATAAAGCTGCCGCGCCGAGCGACTGCGGGGGGCACAACGCGTACGCCAGTGGCTTTGAGCTCTGCTTCGCTCATGCCCCCAAATTTGGTGGGAACCTTGTCATAAAAGCCCAGGTCGCCCGACTGGATGACCACGTTGTCCTTGAGGCGAAAGCTCAGCAGCACCGCTTTTTTGATCCACTGGTGCGTGGTCCATTGGCCCACGCCGTCGCGAGTGGCCACGCGCAGGGCGCCGCTATTGAGTTCGGAGATAACGTGCTCTACAGCGTCTGAAACTTCTTTAGGCGCCGATTGGACCGAGATGTTGGCGCGGTTTTCCCAGGCGGCGTCGAGGATGGTTTGGAGTTGTTGGGTCATGGATTTCTCAGTGGTCGCAGAAGGTTTGGAGTCAAAAAAAGAGACGTTCAGGCTGTTTTACGGGCTTGCACAAAGGCTACGATGCGCTGGGCGGCTTCCAGGCATTCGTCGCCCTGGGCCACCAGTGCCATGCGGATGCGTCCGGCGCCCGGGTTCACGCCATGGGCCTCACGGGCCAAATAAGAGCCAGGCAAAACCGTGACATTGTAGGTAGCGTACAAATCGCGGGCAAAGTCTACGTCGCTGCCCTGCACGCCGGCCCATAAATAAAAGCCGGCATCGGGCAGGGCTACGTCCAGAACCGTGGCCAACAAGGGCGTGATTTGGGCAAACTTTTGGCGGTACTGGGCGCGGTTGTCCAGCACATGGGTCTCGTCGTTCCAGGCCGCAATACTGGCGCTTTGCACCACCGGACTCATGGCGCTGCCGTGGTAGGTGCGGTAAAGTAAAAACTGTTTGACAAGTGCGGCGTCACCCGCGCAAAAACCGCTGCGCATGCCCGGCACATTGCTGCGCTTGGACAGGCTGGTGAAGGCCACCAGGTTTTTGAAGTCCGCGCGTCCCAGGCGCGCTGCTGCTTCCAGGCCGCCCAAGGGCGCCTCGTCGCGGAAGTAGATTTCGCTGTAGCACTCGTCCGAGGCAATGGCAAAACCGAAGCGGTCACTCAAATCAAACAGCAGCTTCCATTCCGAAAGCGGCATCACTGCCCCCGCCGGGTTGCCAGGGCTGCACACAAACAAAAGCTGCGTGCGCGCCCACACCGCATCGGGCACGCTGGCCCAGTCTTGGGCAAAGTTGCGCTGTGGGTCGGAGTTCACAAAGTAAGGCTCGGCGCCACCTAGCAGCGCGGCGCCTTCGTAGATTTGATAGAAAGGGTTGGGGCAGACCACCAGCGGTTTTGCACCCGAGGCGCTGGGCACAAGCACGGTTTGGGCAAAGGCAAACAAGGCTTCGCGCGAGCCGTTGACGGGCAAAATTTGCGTGGCCGGGTTGACTTCTAGCTGGTAGCGGCGCTGCATCCAGTGGGCAATGGCCCCGCGCAAGGGCGGGTCGCCCGCCGTGGCCGGGTAGCCCGCCAGGCCGGTGCCCATGATGGCATCGCAATAGGCTTGCTTAATCAGCGCGGGCGTGGCGTGGCGCGGTTCGCCAATTCCCAGGCTGATGGGGCGCAAATTCGGGTTGGGCGAGACGGTGGCAAAGAGCTGGCGCAGGCGCTCAAACGGATAGGCCTGCAACAGCGACAAATGAGGATTCATGGCTGCTGATTATCGTTGATTCGTCGTTAAACTTAAAAATTTGCGCGCTAGGGTGCAGGGCAGCTAGCGCCGCCTTAACCGAGGGTAATTTCCATGCAATCGGGCCTTCACGCCGCCTCTAGCTACACCTGCTTTAACCTTCCCGGCGCGCTTGCGTTTTTGGGCGACGACCAAGGTGTACGCGATTTGTTGCCCGCCTTGTGCGCCGCATTGGGCAAGGACGTGGCAGAGATCGCCGCGCTGCTGGCGCAGGGCAGGGCGGCCGACGCCACCGCGCGGCTGCATTCGCTCAAGGGCTTTGTGCCCGTATTTTGTTTTGCGCCCCTGGTAGACGAGCTCACGCGCGTCGAGCGCCTGAGCCGGGACGGGGCGAGCGACGAAGTCATCGTCTCCTATGCTGCGCTGGCGCCTGCCTTGCAACGCCTGGGCGAGGAGGCGGCGCACTTCATGGCGCAGGGGCCGTTGAAGCCCTAAGGGCGCAAGCCGAAGCCACCTTAAGCGGACAAGACCCGCACAGTATCATCGTCTCCGCCCCGAAAGCCGGTTTCGCGGCCTTACTAACACCCCTAACCCCCGCTCAAGCCCAGCCCCAACGCAGTGCGCCTCAATTCGATCAAGCTGTCAGGATTTAAGTCCTTCGTAGAGCCGACCAACTTTTTGCTGCCCGGGCAACTGGTGGGCGTGGTCGGGCCCAATGGCTGCGGCAAGTCCAACATCATGGACGCGGTGCGCTGGGTTTTGGGTGAAAGCCGCGCCAGCGAGTTGCGCGGCGAGTCCATGCAGGACGTGATTTTCAACGGCACCACCACCCGCAAACCGGCTAGCCGGGCCAGTGTGGAGTTGGTATTTGACAACGCCGACCACCGTGCTGGCGGCCAATGGGGCCAGTTTGGCGAGATTGCGGTGCGCCGGGTGCTCACGCGGGACGGCACGTCGAGCTACTTCATCAACAATCAGCCCGTGCGCAGGCGCGACGTGCAAGACGTGTTTTTGGGCACCGGCCTGGGACCGCGCGCTTACGCCATCATCGGCCAGGGCACGATCAGCCGCATCATCGAATCCAAGCCCGAAGAGCTGCGCCTGTTTCTGGAAGAAGCCGCGGGCGTGTCCAAATACAAGGAGCGCCGCCGCGAGACTGAAAACCGCCTGGGCGACACCCGCGCCAATCTGACGCGGGTCGAAGACATCCTGCGCGAGCTCAATATCAATATCGAAAAACTCGAAAAGCAGGCCGAAGTGGCGTTGCGCTACAAGGCTTTGCAGGCGGACGTGACCCTCAAGCAGCACCAGCAGTGGTACCTTAAGCGCGCCGAATCGCTGGCAGACCAGGCCAAAGTGCAGGCCGACGCGCAAAGTGCGGTGATTTCGCTGGAGTCGCGCATGGCCGATTTGCGCCGTATCGAGGCCGATCTGGAATCTGTGCGCCAGGCCCACTACGCCGCGGGCGACCAGGTCAATCAGGTGCAAGGGCTTTTGTACGAGGCCAGCACCGAGGTCGGTCGACTCGAGGCGGAAATCCGCTTTGTCGTCGAAGGCCGCCAGCGTGTGGAACAGCGCCTGATTACGCTGGCCGAGCAAAGCGCTCAGTGGGCCGAGCGCCGCGACGAGGCGCTGGAAGAAGTCGAGCGTTTGGCTGAACTGGCGCTGATGGGTGATGAGCAGGCCGAGCTGCTGGAAGCCCAAATCGAAGACCAGGCCCAGCAATTGCCGGACCTAGAAGAGGCGCTGGAACGCGTCCAAGCGCAGGCCAAGACCCAGCGCGACAGTGTGGCCCAAGTCCAGCAGGCTCTGGGCGTGCTGGCTGCCGAGCAGCGCAGCGTGTCCGAGCAAAACCGCCAGCTTAGCTCCCGGCGCGAGCGTCTTAACGCCGACCGCAACGGCCTGGCCGCCACCGACGACAGCCGCCTCGCCCAGCTGCAAGAAGAATTTGAGGGCGCACAAGAGTCCGCCGAGCTGGCCCACGCCCGCCTCGAAGAGCTACAGGCCCTGGTGCCGCAGTTGGACGAGGCCCGGCGCACCCAGCAGCAGCAAGTCAACGCGGACGCTTCGCGCCAGGCCGATGTATCGGCACGCCTGGAGGCGCTCAAAGCCCTGCAAGAGCGCTTGAAGACCGATGGCAAATTGCAGCCCTGGCTGCAAAAGCACGGGCTGGAGCATTTGCAAGGCCTGTGGAGTCGTATCCACGTGCAAGCTGGATGGGAAAACGCAGTCGAAGCCGCGCTGCGTGACCGCCTTGGTGCGTTGGAAGTCTCGCGCCTGGACATTGTGCGGGCCTTTGGCGGCGACGCGCCTCCGGCCAAACTGTCTTTGTTCAGCCCTCCGGTGGCGGGTAACGCGCTCGCAAGCGGCGCATTGCCGCGCCTGTTTGACTTGGTGCGCGTGCATGACGCCGGTTTGGCGGAGGTCTTGCAATCCTGGCTGGCCGGCTGCTTTACCGCCCCGAGCCTCGAAGAAGCATTGGCCCAGCGCAGTACCTTGGGCGCGGGCGAGACGATTTTTGTGCCCGCAGGCCACGGCGTGGCCGCGCACAGCGTGGGCTTTTATGCGCAGGACGCCGAACAATCCGGCCTGCTGGCGCGCGCCCAGGAAATCCAGAACCTGGAGCGCGAGCTGCGCGCCCAGACCCTGATGGCTGAAGAATCCCGCGCCGCCCTGGGCCGCGCCGAAAACGCCTACGCCGACGCCGCCCAGCGCCTGAGCGCCCTGCGCAGCCAGGCCCAGGAGGCGCAAGCCCGCACCCACAAGCTGCAGGTCGAGGTGCTGCGCTTGACGCAACTGGCCGAACAGGTGCGCAGTCGCAGCGCCCAAATCGCCGCCGACGCCGCCGAGGTGGACGCCCAACTCGAAGACTTGCAAGAACGTGCCCTGCTGGCCGAGGCGCGTTTTGAAGAGCTTGACATGGGGCTCGCTGACAACCAGGAGCGCCACGCCGAGCTTGATGAGCGTGTGATTGCCAGCCAAAACCGCCTGAACCAATGCCGCGAGCAACAACGCAGCCTGGAGCGCCAGCACCAGGAAGCGCAGTTTTCTCAGCGTAGCCTGCAGGCGCGCCAAAGCGAGCTGGCCCGCGCCATCGATATCGCTGCCCAACAGGCCGTGGCAGTGCAGGATGAGACCAAACGCGCCCAGCTAGAACTGCAACGATTGACCGCCGCTGCCGCCCAAGCCGGCTTGCAAAGCGCCCTGGCCCTCAAACTTGAACGCGAGCAGCTGCTCGGCGCCAAGCGCAGCGAATACGACGACCTGACCGCCAAACTGCGCGCCAGCGACGAGCGCCGCTTGCAGTTGGAGCGCGAGTTGGAGCCGCTGCGCCAGCGCATTACCGAATTCAAGCTCAAGGAACAGGCTGCCCGCCTGGGCTTTGAGCAATACCAGTCGCAGCTCTTTGAGGCGCAGGCCGACATGGACGCGATAGCCAAAAGCCTGGAAGATGGCGGCGTGCGCCTGGCCGGTATGCAAGTCGAGATTGACCGCATGCACCGCGACATCGCAGCCCTGGGTGCGGTCAACCTGGCCGCCCTTGACGAGCTGATTACCGGGCGCCAACGCAAGGAGTTTTTGGACGCGCAAAGCCTGGACCTGAACGAGGCGATGAACACGCTCGAAGACGCTATTCGCCGAATCGACGCAGAGACGCGCGAACTGCTCTCGGGCACCTTTAACCAGGTCAATGCGCACTTTGGGCGCATGTTCCCCGAGCTGTTTGGCGGGGGCAACGCGCGTTTGGTGATTACCGGTGACGAGATTTTGGACTCTGGCGTGCAGGTGATTGCGCAGCCACCGGGCAAGAAAAACCAGACCATTCACCTGCTCTCGGGGGGCGAAAAGGCGCTAACGGCCATTGCACTGGTGTTTGCCATCTTTGAGCTCAACCCGGCGCCGTTTTGTTTGCTCGACGAGGTAGACGCGCCGCTGGACGACGCCAACACCGAGCGTTACGCCAAACTGGTCACCAGCATGAGCGCGAGTACCCAGTTTTTGTTCATCAGCCACAACAAGATCGCCATGGAAATGGCCGAGCAGCTCATTGGCGTCACCATGCAGGAGCAAGGCGTCTCGCGCATCGTGGCGGTAGACATGCAAGCCGCTGTCGGTCTGGTGCAAGCGGCTTAAATTAAGATCACAGCATGAGTAATTTTCAATTGGGCTTGGTCCTTCTTGGCGGCTTGGTGTTGCTGGGTCTGGTGCTGCACAGCGCCTGGTCGGCGCAGGCCAACGCCCCCAAACAGGCCCAAGCCAGCGCACAGGCCGATGACTTGCAGCACGAGCCCATGTTTGATGAGTCCGGTTTCGACGCCATTCACCTGCATCCGCACCAGGCGCGGCGCTTGGCGATTGACGCGCTGATTGACGCCGTGGCCGCTGTCAATCTTGATCCCTTGGCGCAAGAGGTGACAGGTGAGGCTGCGCTGGCAGCTATGCCCAGCACCCGGCGTGCTGGCACCAAGCTGTTCTCCATCGAAGGCTTCAACTCCGATCTGCAGGAATGGGAAACGCCGGCTGCCGGTGCGCGCTACAGCGTGTTCCAGGCCGGCGTGCAACTGGCCAACCGCTCGGGCGCGCTCAACGATATTGAATATTCCGAGTTTGTGGTGAAGGCCCAGGCGTTTGCCGACGCGATCGGCGCCACTCCCGAGTTTCCGGAAATGCGCGACGAAGTGGCCCGAGCGCGTGAGCTAGACAACTTTGCCAGCGCACACGACGCGCAACTCGGCCTGAACCTGCGCGCCAGCAACGCGTCTTGGAGCCCGGGCTACGTCACGCAAATGGCAGCGCAACAAGGCTTTGTCCCCGGTCAATTGCCCGGGCGGATGGTACTGCCTGCGGTGGTGGACGGTGCGCCGGCGGTGCTGTCGCTGACCTTTGACAGCCAGGCTGCACTGGCCGAAGACCCGGCCCAGTCGGCCATTCGCGAACTCATTTTGCATCTGGACGTGCCCCAGGTGGACCGCAACGAGCAGCCCTTTGCGCGGATGTGCCAGGCCGCACAGGCCATGGCGCAGAGTATGGAAGGCGTGGTCACCGACGACAACGGCCAGACGCTGGCTCCCCAGGCCCTGGATGGCATTGCGCACGAACTCCAGCGCTTGTACGACATGCTCGAAGAGCGCGACTTTGCGGCCGGTTCGGCGCTCGCACGGCGTCTGTTTTCCTGAAGCCGGCCAGAGCTTACACGCGCTGGGTGGATTCGGTAGCGTTTTTGCATCCTCGTGACTTGGGCATCCATGCAACCCCCTGACCTTTTCTCATTGCCACCGCCCAAAACTGCGCCGCCCGAGCAACGCATGGCGCAACTGCGCAGCCTGCTGCAACACCACGGCCACCAGTACTACGTGCTCGACACCCCCGAGGTGCCTGATGCGGTGTACGACCAATGGTTCCGTGAGCTGCAGGCGCTCGAATCCGCCCACCCGCAATGGCGCACGCCCGATTCACCCACCCAACGCGTGGGCGGCAAGCCCTTGGACGCTTTTGCCTCGGTGCGCCACGCCCTGCCCATGCTCAGCATCCGCACTGAGACCGACACCGAATCCACCGGCGCGCTTGCCTTTGACACCCGGGTGCGCAAAGAACTGGAGCTGACCGAGGAGGCGCCTGCGGTGGAGTACGTCACCGAGCTCAAGTTTGACGGCCTGGCGATTAATTTGCGGTTTGAGGGTGGCGTGCTGGTGCAAGCCACCACCCGGGGCGACGGCGAATATGGCGAGGACGTGACGCAAAACATCCGCACCGTCGGCCAAATTCCTTTGAAGCTGCTAGCCGCCAACCCCAGCGAGCTGCCCGAGGTGCTAGAAGTGCGTGGCGAGGTCTATATGCGCCGCGACGACTTCGAAGCATTGAACGAACGCCAACGCGCACGCATTGCGCGCGGCGACAAAGGCGAAAAAACCTTTGTCAACCCGCGCAACGCCGCAGCCGGCGCGGTGCGCCAGCTTGATCCGGCCATTGCGGCCGAGCGGCCCTTAAGCTTTTTTGCCTACGGCGTGGGCGAGGTGCGCGGCACGCTGGCGGCCACCAAGCACATGGACCTGCTGCTGGCGCTCAAAGCCTGGGGCTTTCCGGTGGCCGAACTCACCAGCACCGCGCTGGGCGCCCACGGCTTGGCTGCCTTTCACCAGCGCATCGGCGCGCTGCGCGACCAGTTGCCTTTTGATATTGACGGCGTGGTCTACAAGGTCAATGCGCTTACGCTGCAACAGCGCCTGGGCTTCGTGAGCCGCGAGCCGCGCTGGGCGGTGGCGCACAAATACCCGGCGCAAGAGCAGATCACCACCGTGCTGGCCATTGACGTGCAGGTCGGGCGCACTGGCAAGCTCACGCCCGTGGCCAAGCTCGCACCCGTGTTTGTGGGCGGCGTCACCGTGACCAACGCCACCTTGCATAACGAGGACGAGGCCCGGCGCAAGGATGTGCGCGTAGGCGACACCGTGATCGTGCGCCGCGCAGGCGACGTGATTCCCGAAGTGGTGGGCGTGGTGCCCGAGAGCTTGGCCTGCGCCACGCGGGGCGAGGTGTTCACCATGCCGCGCATATGCCCGGTCTGCGCCTCTGCCGCCGTGCGCGAAGAGCGCGAGGCCGACTACCGCTGCACCGGCGGCCTGTTTTGCAGCGCTCAGCGTAAGCAGGCGATATTGCATTTCGCCCAGCGCCGCGCGGTCGAAGTCGAAGGCCTGGGTGAAAAACTGGTGGACCAATTGGTGGACGCCGGCCTGATCCGCACACTGCCCGATCTGTACCGATTGGGCTTTACCGCCCTGGTCTCGCTGGACCGCATGGCGAATAAGTCGGCGCGAAACATCGTGGACGCGCTGGAACAATCCAAAGGGACAACCTTGCCGCGCTTTTTGTTTGGCCTGGGCATTCGCCATGTGGGCGAGGCCACGGCCAAGGCGCTGGCACGCCACTTTGGCCAGATCGACGCCATCATGGACGCTTCGGAGGAGCAATTGCTGGTCGTCAACGACGTAGGGCCCACGGTGGCACAAAGCATACGCACCTTTTTCGACCAAGTGCACAACCGCGAGGTGGTGGAGCAACTGCGCGCCTGCGGCATCCACTGGAGCGCGCTGGAAGCGAGTAGCGACGCGCCCAAACCGCTGACCGGGCTGACCTTCGTCATCACCGGCACCTTACCCACGCTGGGTCGCGACGCCGCCAAAGACCTGATTGAAGCCGCCGGGGCCAAGGTCTCGGGCTCGGTCAGCAAGAAAACCAGCTACGTGCTAGCAGGCACGGAGGCTGGAAGCAAGCTCGACAAAGCAAGGGAACTGGGCGTGGCGGTGATTGACGAGGCGGCTTTACGCCAAATGCTGGAGAGCACCCCATGACCGTGCGCGACATCCTGAAAATGGGCGATACCCGCCTGCTGCGCGTGGCTCAGCTGGTCACCGCCTTTGACAGCGATGCCTTGCACCTGCTGGTGAGCGATTTGCTAGACACCATGCGCGCGGCCAATGGTGCTGGCTTGGCCGCACCGCAGATTGGCGTGGACTTGCAGGTGGTGATTTTTGGCTCCAATGCGCGTAATCCGCGCTACCCCGATCGGCCACTGGTGCCGCCCACGGTGCTGGTCAACCCGGTGATTACGCCGCTGGGCGAGACGATGGAAGACGATTGGGAAGGCTGCTTATCGGTGCCGGGCATGCGCGGCGTGGTGCCACGCTGGTCGCGCATCCGGTATACCGGTTTTGACCAGTATGGCGACCCGATTGAACGCAATGCCGACGGTTTTCACGCCCGGGTGGTGCAGCACGAATGCGACCACCTGTGGGGCAAGCTATACCCAATGCGCATGACGGACATGGCCCGGTTCGGTTTTACCGAAGTGCTGTTCCCGGACATTGCCGCCGACGAAGACGACTAAAACCCGTTTGCATCCTGGCGGTCAGCTTTTGTCGGCGAGCGACTTCAAGGCCAGGGCCGCTTCGCGCACCAGTGCCGGTCCCCGGTAAATCAGGCCGGTGTAAATTTGCACCACATCGGCCCCGGCCTTCACTTTGGCCACTGCGTCGGCGCCGCTCAAGATGCCACCCACTCCGATGATCGGAAATTGCGCTCCCAGCGCGCTGCGCAACTGGCGTACCACCGCGTTGCTCATGTCACGAACCGGTGCACCGGAGAGGCCGCCAGCCTCGTCCGAGTAGCGCAACCACTGGACCGCTTCACGCGCCAATGTGGTGTTGGTCGCGATGACGCCGTCTATCTGGTGGCGCAATAAGGTGGCGGCAATGGCAGCGATTTGCTCGGCGTCTAGGTCGGGGGCGATTTTCAGAAAAAGCGGCACATGCTTGGTCAAGCGCTGGCCCTGGGCGTCGGTGCGGACGTGTTGCTCGGCCAACTCCTGGCGGCGTTGCACCAGCGCGCCCAACAAGGCGTCGAGCGCTGCGTCGCTTTGCAGGGCGCGCAGGTTTTTGGTGTTGGGGCTGGAGATGTTGATGGTCACGTAGTCAGCGTGCGGGTAGACGCCTTCGAGGCAGGCCAGGTAGTCGTCGGTGGCGCGGTCTATGGGCGTGGCGGCGTTTTTGCCGATGTTCAGGCCCAGCAGCAAGCCCGGGCTTTGTGTACGGCGCAGGGCCGAGCGCTGCACATGGGCCACAAAAGCGTCCAGGCCCTGGTTGTTAAATCCCAGCCGGTTGATCAGCGCTTGGCCCTGGGGCAGGCGAAACATGCGTGGCTTGGGGTTGCCGGCCTGGGCCAGCGGCGTGACGGTACCCACTTCGACAAAGCCAAAACCCATGGCGCCCAGGCCGTCAATGCAGCGTGCGTTTTTATCTAGCCCGGCGGCCAGGCCCACACGGTTGGGAAAGCGCAGGCCCGCCAGCGTCACCGCGTCGCTGACCTGGGGCTGCGCGTACAACTTTTGCAATAGCGTGCCCTGGGTGCGCGCTAGGGCGGCTAGCGTCAGGTCGTGGGCGGTTTCCGGGTCCATACGGAATAAAAAAGGGCGGACCAAGCTGTAAGGCACAAGAGACATCGGATAATTCTCGCTGGAGTTTTTTAACAATTTCGGTGATTTTCCCTGATGAACACAATGCCCAGCGCTTCGAACCCAACTTCCGCCCCGCAACCTGGCGCATTGACCCAAGACCAGCTCAAAACTCTGGTGGGCCAGGCCGCGCTGCATTACGTTGTGCGCGGTGAATTGGTGGGCGTGGGCACCGGCTCCACTGTCAATAAATTTATCGACGCGCTGGCCTCTATCAAGGACGAGATCAAGGGTGCGGTGTCGAGCTCGGTGGCCAGCACCGAGCGCCTGCGGGCGCTGGGCATCCCTGTGTTTGACTCCAACGCCGTGGGCCGGCTCTCGGTCTATATCGATGGCGCAGACGAGATTGACGGCCAGGGCAATATGGTCAAGGGCGGTGGTGCGGCGCTCACGCGCGAAAAAATTGTCGCTGCGCAGTCGGATAAATTTGTCTGCATCGCAGATGAATCCAAGTTGGTGGACGTGCTCGGCGCCTTCCCGCTGCCGGTCGAAGTGATCCCCATGGCCACGGCCCGCGTCGTGCGCCAGTTTGCGGCGATGGGAGGCCATGCCGTGGTGCGTCAAAGAAATGGCCAGCCCCTGGTCACCGATAACGGCCAGCACATCCTTGACGTGACCGGCCTGCAGATTCGCGAGCCGCTGGCTTTTGAAGCCCAGGTCAGCCAATGGCCGGGCGTGGTCACAGTGGGCGTGTTTGCCTTTCAGCGCGCCCAAGTCTGCCTTTTGGGCACTGCCAGCGGCGTGAAGACGCTGACGTTTTAACGGCTTAGCACCACGCAGGGCAGCGCCCCCAGTGTAGGCTTAGCTTGCCGCGCCGCTGCCTAGCATGCGCTCCACGTAGCGCGCGATCAGATCGATTTCCAGGTTCACCTTGGAGCCGGCCTGCAGGCTGTGCAGCGCGGTGTTTTCGACCGTATGGGGGATCAGGTTGATGCTGATTTCACAGCCCTCGGCGCTATCGGCCACGCGGTTGACGGTCAGGCTCACCCCGTTGACGGTGATCGAGCCCTTGTAGGCGAGGTATTTGGCCAAGATGGTGGGTGCCAAAATGCGCAGCTCCCAGCTTTCCCCTACCTGAGCGAAGTGCGTGACCTGGCCCAATCCATCCACATGGCCTGACACCAGATGGCCCCCCAGGCGGTCATTGGCGCGCAGGGCTTTTTCCAGGTTGACGGCGCCCAAGCCATCAAGCCCCGCAGTTTTGTTCAGCGACTCAGCTGACACGTCCAGGGTGAAAAAGGGCGCTGCGCCCGTTGCATCCAGGCTGGTGACTGTCATGCAAGCACCGTTGATGGCAATGCTGTCGCCCAGACCTACGTCGTCCAGGTAAGCGGTGGGGCAGTTGACCCTTAGGCGCTTGCCGTGGTCCGCCGTTGCGCCCATGGGCGTGACCAGCGCAATGCGACCGACGCCGCTGATGATTCCTGTGAACATACAAATATCTTTCAATCTAAAAAATGTCGCGCCCGGTAACTCGGGCCAGCAGGCGCAAATCCTCTCCCACCCGGTCGACGCTGCGAAACTGCAGCGCCACGCCCTCAGCGAGCTGCGTCAGAGGGCCGAAATTGGACATGCCTGCACCCGAACCTAGCCATTTTGGCGCCAGGTAAACCAGCATTTCATCGACCAAGCCCGCACGCAACAGCGAGCCGTTGAGTTTGTGGCCCGCTTCCACATGCAGTTCATTGATTTCCCGGGCGGCCAGGTCGCGCAGCATGGCTTGCAGGTCGACTTTGGGTTGGCCGCCCGCTGGGCCCGGTACGCCGGGCAGGAACACCACAGTGGCGCCGCGTGCTTGCAGCGCCGCTTCGCGTTGTGGGTGCGGGTTGGCGGCGTAGATGAGCACCGCGCGTTGGGGCTCAAAAAGCGCCGCGTCGGGCGGAGTTTGCAAATCGCTGTCCACTATCACCAAGGCAGGTTGGCGCGGCGTGTCCACCGCGCGCACATCCAGGCGCGGCTTGTCTTGGAGCACCGTACCGATGCCAGTGAGCACCGCGCAGGCACGGGCGCGCCAGGCGTGGCCGTCGGCGCGGGCCTGCGCTGCGGTGATCCACTGGCTTTGGCCGTTGGGCAGGGCGGTAATGCCATCCAGCGAAGCGGCAGCCTTCATGCGCACCCAGGGCGTCTTGCGAACCATGCGGCTGAAAAACCCCAGGTTGAGTTCGCGCGACCGCTCCGCACCCGGACCGACTGTCACCTCCACGCCCGCAGCGCGCAACTTGCCAAAGCCTTGGCCAGCCACCAGAGGATTAGGGTCTTGCAGTGAGGCGACTACGTGGCCAATGCCCGCGTAAATTAGCGCGTCGCAGCAGGGGCCAGTGCGGCCTTGGTGCGAGCAGGGCTCCAGCGTTACATAGGCGGTTGCCCCTTGCGTGCTGTGCCCCTGCGTTTGGGCATCTCGTAAAGCCACCGCTTCCGCATGGGGGCCGCCAGCACGCTGGGTGCTGCCTTGGCCGATGACCTGGCCCTGGGCGTTGACCAGTACGCAGCCCACGCGCGGGTTGGGCGAGGTGAGCCACAGTACCGACTCGGCCAGCTGCAGTGCGGTCGCGATGTGGGGCATGGACGCTGGGCCTTAGCCTTGGCGCCCGGTGGTGCGCGAGGTCAATTGTTCACCTCGTTGACCAGGGTTTTGAACTCGTCGATGTCTTCAAAGCTGCGGTAGACGCTGGCAAAGCGCACATAGGCCACTTTGTCGAGCTTTTTGAGCTCGCGCATCACCAGCTCGCCGATGCGGGTGGACGACACCTCGCGAAGGCCCAAGGACAAGAGCCTTTCTTCAATGCGCTCGATCGCACTGTCAATTTGCTCTGTGCTCACCGGGCGCTTGCGCAAGGCAAGTTTCATGGAGCCCGCCACCTTGGCGCGTTCGTAGTCAATGCGCCGCCCGTCTTTCTTAACGACGGCGGGCAGCGTGACGTCAGGACGCTCGTAGGTGGTAAAGCGCTTTTCGCAGGCGCCGCACTGGCGCCTGCGGCGGACGAAGTCACCGTCTTCGGACACGCGGGTCTCGGCAACCTGCGTCTCCATGTGGCCACAAAACGGGCACTTCATCCTAGGCTGCGTCTTAGCGGTAAACCGGGAAACGCGAAGTCAGTGCGTGCACCTTGGCGCGCACTGCAGCGATGTTGGCGGCGTCGTGCGGGTTGTCCAGCACGTCGGCAATCAGGTGCGCCGTGGCACGTGCCTCCTCGTCCTTGAAGCCGCGTGTGGTCATGGCCGGGGTGCCGATGCGCACGCCGCTGGTGACCATGGGTTTTTCAGGGTCGTTGGGGATGGCGTTCTTGTTGATGGTCATGTGCGCGTCGCCCAACACGCGCTCGGCGTCTTTGCCGGTGATGTGCTTGGAGCGCAAGTCCACCAGCATCACGTGGCTTTCGGTGCGGCCACTGACGATGCGCAGGCCGCGCTCGGTCAGGGTCTTGGCAACAACGTCGGCATTGGTCAGCACCTGTTGTTGGTAGGCCTTGAAATCAGGTCCGAGCGCTTCTTTGAACGCTACTGCCTTGGCTGCAATCACGTGCATCAGCGGGCCACCCTGCAGGCCGGGGAAGATGGCGCTGTTGATGGCCTTCTCGTGCTCGGCCTTCATCAAAATGATGCCGCCGCGCGGGCCCCGCAGGCTTTTGTGAGTGGTCGATGTCACCACGTCGGCGTGAGGTACCGGGTTGGGGTAGACGCCCGCAGCAATCAGGCCGGCGTAATGCGCCATGTCCACCAGGAAAATGGCGCCCACGTCTTTGGCTACTTTGGCAAAACGTGCAAAGTCAATGCGCAGGGAATAAGCGCTGGCGCCGGCGATGATTAGTTTGGGTTTGCTCTCATGGGCCTTGCGCTCCATGGCGTCGTAGTCGATGGCCTCGTTGGCATCGAGTCCGTAGGAAACCACATTGAACCACTTGCCGCTCATATTGAGCGGCATGCCATGCGTCAAATGGCCGCCTTCGGCCAAACTCATGCCCATGATGGTGTCGCCAGGCTTCAAAAAGGCCAGAAACACCGCTTCGTTGGCGGACGCGCCGCAATGCGGCTGCACGTTGGCGGCATCGGCACCAAAAATTTGCTTGACGCGGTCGATCGCCAGTTGCTCGGCCACGTCTACGTTTTCGCAGCCGCCGTAGTAGCGTTTGCCGGGGTAGCCCTCGGCGTATTTGTTGGTCAGCTGGCTGCCTTGGGCGGCCATCACGGCTGGCGAGGCGTAGTTTTCGCTTGCAATCAGCTCGATGTGGTGTTCTTGGCGGGCGTTTTCGGCCACGATGGCGGCCCACAATTCGGGATCGGTTTGTTCAACAAGAATGCTGCGGTCGTACATAGAGGTGGTCCTGGGTAGTTGGTGATCGGGGTGCGGACGGTGCCAGGGGTTAGGTTAGCGCAAGGGCAATTCCCTGCTAGGACCCACCCTGCAAACGCACAATTCTAGTGCAGGCTACCTGTGTGAGCGGTATCCGAAAAGCGCCGCTAAACGGTCTTATTACGCCTTGTCAGGGTTAGGAGTGCGCACTACGGCCGTGGTACTTGTAGGCACCGGTCGGCCCGCCAGCACAGCTTGCAAGCGCGCATGTTCGGCGAGCACTTTTGCCGCGTAGCCGCCGTCGTCTTCCATATTGCCCGCGCCGACGTACAGCTTTAGCCCGAGCTCAAGCGATCCAGCCCGCGCAATGCATTCTTGCAAGACCTTCACTCCAACGCGCATATTGGCAACCGGATCAAAGGCGGCAAGTTTGCCGCCAAAACGATCGTACTTGTCGCTGTGCACCTGAGTCATGACTTGCATCAGGCCTTGGGCGCCGACCGGACTTTGCGCAAAAGGGTTAAAGCCCGACTCGACCGCCACTATCGCCAAAATCAAGGTCGGGTCAAGCTTGTTACGGGTGCCGGTTTCAAAGGCTTCGGCCACCAGAGCGCTTAGGGGTTCGGGGGCGATGTTGTATTTTTTGGAAAGCCAGAAGGCCAGTGCAGCCTGCGATTTGGGCAAGTCCTTAGGGTTGACCGCGGTGACACGGTCGGTGGCCTTGCCTGATACCAGGCCGGAGAACGATTCCTGGCGCTCTTGTAGCCAGCCCATGAGTTGCAACTCGCCGGCCTGGCGGATATCGGGCTGCGCTGTAAACATGATGCCGCCAAACATGACGGCCAGCCCGAGCAAGGCAAACCCGTTGTGGGTAATTTGAAACAGTCCGTCGGCAATGTCGCGGGCTACGGTGGCTAGGGATGCTTGGATACGTTTGCCAGTGTTCATTTGAGTCCTTGAACGGTGGGCGCCACTGTTTGCAAATTGAAGATGCAATTGGGTTTCCACCTTGGGTGCCAAACGGGCAGTGTGCCGCGCTGGTTTTTGCCTTTGGGCGTGCCGCAGTAGCGGCGGGTTCAATCCTTGGAGGCTAGAGAGAAGCGGCGCCAATGACGCTGTTTTTTACTTTGAAAAATAGAAATGAAAATTTTAGGATTGCTTCATATTCCAAGTCAATTATATAAAACTATTTTGTTATTCTAGAATTTGATGAAAGTGAAGGCCGTGAATCAAAAAAATATGCGGTATTCCTGGGGCTTGACCCCCCGTTTGGCGCAAAAAATCCGGTTTTCCTCTCAATTCGCGGCGAAAATATGCCCCTGTCATTTTTGCTTCTTCTCTATAAAAGGCTCCACGTGCCGTCGACTCCTGCAAACAAAACTTCCGATCTGGCCCAGCTGGACAAAATCACCGCTGGCGCCTTCACCGCCGCCACCGCTGGCGAGCGTGCCAGCCGCGTTCGGGAGTGGCTGCTCACCAATCCGGGCAACGACGTGTTGGCCGAGGTGTTTCGGGAGCTCAGCAGCCGCGACAAAGGTGCGGCCAAGCTTTTGCGCGAAAGGCTGGATGACGCCAAGCGCGCCAAGCTGCAAGAATCCATGTCGGCCGAATGGGCGCTCAAAGGCCAAGCGCTGTTGGACCTGACCAAGCTCAATATTGCCGACGCCATGGCTTGGCAGCGCGATGCGGCCAAAGCGGGCGCGCCCCTGAGCAAAGAACCCTTGGCCAGTCTCAAAGTTCTAATTGCCGAGCGTGTGCGCCTGATCGAAGACCTGCAACACCAAGCCCAAGTACAGCGCGAAGCCGCCGTGCTGCTGGCCCAGCGCATTGAAGTGATGTCCACCAAGCCCTGGCGCGAGGCACAGGCCGTGTCCGAGGCGCTGGGGGTGGATGTTACCCAGTGGCAGGCGCAGGCCGCCCAACTCGTGGCCCATGCCAGCTGGCCCAGCACGGACCTGAAATTCACCCCCATGCTGGAAGCCTCACGCGCGCAGCTGGTGGTGGTTTGGGAGGCGTTCCAATTGGCCTTACAGCAAACCATGGGCGCCTCGCAAGACGCCACCGCTGCGCTGCCTGGCGTGGGCGTGTGGGCCGAAGAGCTGCGTGCCGAGCGCGCCGCCGCGGCGCCCAGCACCAAGCCCGCCAAAGCTGCAGTTGACCCCGAAGTACGCGAGGCCGCCAACGCCAAGGTGCGCGAAGTGCTGGCGCAACTCGAAGTGCAAACCAGCGAAGGCCAGGGCAAAGCCAGCGCCGGCGCAGCCAGCGCATTGCGCCAGGCGCTCAAGGAATTTGGCAAGGTAATCGACCACAAACTCGAAAACCAGGCCCAGGCAGCCCTGGCTGCGGCCGGCGAACTCGAAGGCTGGCAACGCTGGCGCGCCGACCAGTTGCGCGAAGAGCTTCTGATCAAGGCCGAAGGCCTGCTCAAACGCCCCGAGGGCCAAGCCATTGGTGGGCGCAAGATGCAGGAGACCCTGCGCACCATGCGCGAGCAATGGAAGCAGACGGATCAGGGTGGCGTGCCCAACCACGCCATGTGGAAGCGCTTTGACGAAGCCTGCAATGAGGCCCACAAAGTCGTCGAGGCGTGGCTGGAAAAGCTCAAGGCCGATGCCGTGGAGCACCGCAACCAGCGCCTGGCCCTGATTGCCGAAATCAACGCCTGGGCCGAAGAAAACCGCACCGCGCGCGATGGCGACTGGAAAGGCTTTAGCCGCCTGCTGCACCAGTTTGGCGACCGCTGGCGCGATGCTGGCCACCTGGGTGAGAAAGCCTTTGCCGAAATGCAGCCGCTATGGAAAACCGCCATTTCGGCCGCGGCCGCGCCTCTGGAAGCATTGCAGGCACAAAGCCTTGAATTGCGTCGCGCCATGATTGAAGAAGCCAAGGCATTGGGTGAGGCGCCCATGCTGCGCATAGATGCAGTGCGCGCGCTGCAGCAGCGTTGGCAGGCGCAGGCCCACCAGGTGCCGATTGACCGGCGCCAGGAACAAAAACTGTGGGATGCCTTTCGCAAGCCCATCGACGAAGCTTTCAACCGCAAAACCCAGGAACGTGAAAAAGCCGAAGCCTCTTTGGGCCAGCGTGACCGCGTGGTCATTGATGCCGCCAAGGCGCTGCAAGCGGCCAACGCTGGCGGCGACGCACAGCTGATCCGCAGCGCGATTGCCGCCTTGGAAGCCGCCTTGCAAGGCCAGGCCCAGGCGCAAGCCCAGGTGACGGCGGCCGGCGCCCAAGAGGCGCAGGTGCAGGCGGTGGCTGATTCGGTGGCCCAAGCCGGAGCGGCTTCGGTAGACGCCGCTGTGGCTGACACTGCCGCTGCCCAAAGCACGGCTTCTGACGGCTCTGTTGTTGAAGGCGCTAGCCCAGAGCAGGGGGGCGACGGCGAAGTGGCACAGTCGCCTGAAACTGAAAGCCAGCACGAAGAAAGTGCACCCGCAGCCCCCGTGGCCGAGGTGATGGCGCCCAAACCCGCGCCCAAGCGCGTGGTGGCCATGCGCGGCGACGACCGCCCCGGCATGAAGCGCGAAACCCCTGGCGGCGATGCTGGGCGCCCCAGTAAGTTTGGCGACCGTAAAGATGCTGGGCGCGGTGGACGCGATGCCCGCCCCGGCATGGACAGCCGCCCCCGCCCCGGCTCTCGTGGTGACGCCCAGAGCGAAGGCCGTGGCTTTGGAGGTGACGCACGTGGCGAACGCTTTGATCCACGCAACGCGCCGCCCCGCCTGGGCGACGCCGCCTTTCGCGCCCAGCGCGAGGCCCTGGAAAGTGCGCAAATGGCGCTGCGCAAGCTCGCTGCGCAAGCCCACGGCGAGGCGCTCACGCAGCTATTGACTGCATGGGAAATCCGCGACAGCGACAAGCTTCCCAGCGTGCAAGAGTTGGGCAACCAGGTCAATGCCGCAACCCGCAGCGTATGGACCAGTGCCTTGACTGGCTTACTGCCTGCGCACCGGACCTCGCCGCCCGAAGCCTTGTTGCGTTTGGAAATGGCCGCCGAGATCCCCACGCCGGCTGACCACCTTGGTGAGCGCCGTGCGCTGCAACTGCAGTTGCTGACTCGCCGCAATGACCCGGCACCCGCCCAAACCTGGGGCCATGACGTGGCCATCGTGCTGTCCGCGCCCTTTGCGCCAGAAGATGCGCGGCGCCTGCAAGGCAGCCTAAAGGCCTTGCTCAAACGCTAAATAGTGTGGGGCGGGCTGCTGGCGCGCACTGACGGTGCGCCGCTGGGGGCTATGTTTGCGCCCGTGCGTGCGTGTTGGGACCTGCCTGCTGGGCCTGCGCCTTTACCGCGTGGCCTGCACTGGCGTCAGCCGCTGCGGCACGCCACTGTCTTCGTGCAGGCGCAGCACCTCGGCGCGCGCTGGCGTGGCATGCAAGTCCCAGTCGCTCAATACCCAGCGCATCCGTCCTTGGCTCAGATCATGTTGGGCCGGTTGGTGGGTGTGGCCATGGATCATGTGGTCGGCGCCTTGCGAATCCAACAGCGCTAGACAGGCGTCACGGTCCAAATCAATCCACGGGGTTTGGGCTTGTGCGCGCTGTTTTTTTTGCGCCTCGCTCTGGGCGCGCATCTGGCGAGCCAGCGCCAGGCGCTCGCCTACCGGTTGACTCAAAAAATCCTGTTGCCAAGCGGCGCTGCGCACCTGGGTCCGAAAGGCCTGGTAGGCCACATCGGCCAGGCACTGAGCGTCTCCGTGGGTCATCAGCCAGCGCGTCGCACCCCATTGCAGCACGCTGGGGTCTGGCAGCGCGCGGGCACCGCAGGCAGCCAGCAGCCGGTCGCTCATCAGAAAGTCGCGGTTGCCGCACATGATGAACACGTCCAGGCGCGCGCTGGCGTGTTGCAGCATGCTCGCCACATGCTGTTCTATGCCGTTTGGGAATTGAAGTGTGTCGTCGCCCACCCACACTTCAAAAAGGTCGCCCAAAATAAAGAGCGCCTGTGCGGGTGTCTGGGACAGGTAGCGGTCCAAGGCGGCCAGCGTGTGCGGCTCGCTGGCTTGCAAATGCAGGTCAGAAATGAAGTCCACCGAGTGCCAATGCGGCGCGGCGGCGATCTCCATGGCGTGTGACCCTGCCGATTACAGGGCTACAGCCTTCGTCAGAATCACGTCTTCGTTGGGCACGTCGTCATGAAAGCCCTTGCGCCCCGTGGCCACGGCCTTGATCTTGTCGACCACGTCGATGCCATCCACCACTTTTCCAAATACTGCGTACCCCCAACCCTGCGACGATTGCGCCGTGTGGTTCAGGAAGCCGTTGTCGGCAATGTTGATAAAAAACTGCGAAGTGGCCGAATGCGGGTCGCTGGTGCGCGCCATGGCCAGGGAGTATTTGTTATTTTTCAAGCCGTTGGTGGCTTCGTTTTCGATGGGCTTGGCAGTTTTCTTTTGGCCCATGCCAGGCTCCATGCCGCCGCCCTGGACCATGAAGCCGGGAATGATGCGGTGGAAAATCGTGTTGTCGTAATGGCCGCTTGCCACGTAAGCCAGGAAGTTTTCGGCTGACTTGGGCGCTTTTTCTGCATCGAGTTCAATGGTGACGACGCCGAAGTTGGCGATATGGAGTTCTACTTTGGGTTGAGTCATATTATTTAACCAGGTTGACAGAGTTGATAGAAATAGGGGTGGTCGGCACGTTTTGAAAGCCGCCTTGATTGCCGGTCGGACTTTGGCGGATCTTGTCGATGACGTCCATGCCGCTAATCACTTTGCCAAACACCGCATAGCCATGGCCGTCCGGTTGGGGGGCGTTGAGGCTGGCGTTATTGGCCACGTTGATGAAGAACTGTGAAGTCGCCGAGTTGGGGTTGCCGCTTCGCGCCATGGCAATGGTGCCCACGTCGTTTTTTAGACCATTATTGGCTTCTAGAGGGATGGGCGCACGGCTTGGTTTTTGCACCATCGCAGGCGTAAATCCGCCGCCTTGGACCATAAAACCGTCAATCACGCGGTGAAAGATGGTGCCTTCGTAGTGCTTATCGGTCACGTAGCGCAAGAAATTTTCTACGGTCTTAGGGGCTCTATCGGCCTGCAGTTCCACCACGAAGTCGCCTTGGCTGGTTTGAAACTTCACCCGGGGCGCGGTCTGCGCGTGGACGGGCAATGTGAAGAAAGCGTGCAATAACCCCAGGACCACCAAGGCGGCGGTGCGGCGGGTCGGGGCGCCAAAGGCAATGGCCATCAAATCACTCCTTCAAAAAATATTTGCCAATCCTTGGCCGAACGTACCCAGTACTGGCGCTTGTGAACGCCGGTGCGCCGACCTTCTACGACTTCGCCAAAGGTTGCAACCATGGTCTCAGCCGAGTCGCTCCATTGCAGGTAGCTCAGGTCTTTGAGCTCGATCGTGCGTCCCTTGGTCTGCTTGAGTTCTGAACGAATTTGGGGCGTGTACTGTTCCAGGCTTTTTCCGTAGCTTGCGAAATCGGGGGTGTAAAAGCCCAGCACCTTGTTCAGGTCGCCCGCTTCTTTGGCCTGGCGCCAGGCATTGAGGGCTAATTCAAAAGGCCGTGCCTGGGCTTGCAACTGGGGTTTAGCTTGCCACACCAGCTGCGAGGACACCACCACCGGCGTCGCACCCACTGACACCCGGCGGATCAGCGCCAGGATGTCCGGGTTGGACAACACCAGACAGCCGTCCGTGGAACGAGGCGCGCGCGAGAACTGCTGGGGCGGCGCACCGTGCAACCAGATACCGCCACCAGATTTGCCGCGCTTGATGTCTAGGATGTTGGGATAGTTCAATGGCATGGCCCCAGCGCCATAAAAATCGTTGAGCACCTTGGTGTCGAGGTTGCTGGTAACGTAGTAGACGCCCAAGGGCGTTCGCTGGTCGCCCTCCTGGCTCTTGATGGTGCCGGCCTTGCCTACCGATACGTAGTAGTCGGCCGTCAATTGCAGGCCGCTTGGCGTATTGGTGAACAAGTACAGGCGGGACCGCGCGGCGTCAATTGCAATGGCGGTGTGTGTTTGTGCAGAAAGCTTTAGAAATTGGCTCGGGACGGCGCCCTCTGGCGGGCGCTCCTTAGTGGCCAGAACACGGCGCTGCGACTCCTCTTTAAGTTCGGACAGCGCCGTTGCGCCGGCATTGGCCGCGGCTTGTGGTACGTCGCCCATGGACTTGAGCGTGCGGGTGCGCGCCGCCAGCAAATCACCATAGACCAGTTGCGCGAGCTGAAAATTGGGCACATCGTTCACCAGCTTTTCGGCCAGTGCGAGCGCCCGGAGCGGGTCGCCCTGGGCCATCAGCTTGTAGACCTCTAGCAGGCGTGCTTCATATGCGGACCCGTCTGCTTGCCTTGGGTCTTTTGTAGTTGCGTGGGCTGGGGCCTTGTCCCGCGCGTAGCCCGCAGTTCCAAACAGGCACGCAAGGGCCAGCAGCACTGCGATCCGGGGCAGCGCGCCCTGTGCTGAGTTAGCCACCCACGGCCTCGCGCACGATTTTCCAGCTATCGCCGTGTTTCACCAATTCCAGCGTCTTGCGGCTGGAAATGGCAATGCCATTGGCACGGTAGTCTTGGCGGAATTTGGCCGTGGCCTTGTTGCCGTTGACCACCACCTGCAGTCCCTCGAGGCGCACAGCGATTTTGGACTTGCCTTCGATGCGCGAGCGTCGCTCAGATTCCCAGGTGCTGCGACTGGCCCCGCCGGAGGGACTGAAGTCCTTGGCATACGCATTGAAGTAGGCTTTGAGGTCTTTGTTGGACCACGCAGCAGCCCAGTTTTGCACTGCAGCCTCGGCATCGTGGGCGGCTGCGTCGTTGGTCGCCTTGGCCGGTGCGGACTCAGGCTTGGCTGGCGCCACTGGTTGGGGGACGGTTGCCACCGGCGCAGGCGGAGCCACCGCAGTAAGGGGGGCCGAAGGCGCCACGGTCACGATCTTGACTTGCCCAGGTCCTGCGAGTTGACGCGACAAGGTGAGCTTGGGCGTCACCGCGGCGCCAGCGCCCTCGATCTGCAAGGCTTTGCTGTAGGCGTTGCTGGAGAGCTTGGCGTACATATCGCCCAGGTTTTCATGGGCCGTGGAATAGCTGGGGTGGGTGCGCAAGGCCGCCTCGAAGGCGGCACGGGCTTTGTCAATCTGGTTTTGGTCGGCGTAAATGACGCCCAGGTTGTTGTAGGGCTCGGGCAACTCCGGGAATTCTTCAGTCAGCCGCATGAATGTGGAAATAGCCTCAGCGGTTTTGCCGGCGTCGCGTTGCGTGACGCCCTTGAGTAATCGCATTTGCGCATCACGTGGCTTGTTGGACAAAAAGCGGTCGGCCTTGGCCAGTGCCTCTGGAAACTTGCCCTCACGCGTCAACTGCGCAACCTCGCTGTAATCATCGGCATGTGCGGCCGCGCCGAGCACCGAGAACAGGAAGGCGAGTAGCACCATTGCAAAGGTAAATCCGGGGCGATGAAGCTTCATGGGATGCGAAAATTCTTTGGACAAAAGGGCAACAAAAGGCCGCCGATATACTGTGTCTCATTGTAGCGGAGGGGTGCGACGTGGCCCGATTGTCGGCCCGTTTTATGCTTTACTCCCGTCTCGCACCCGCCGGCGGAGCCTGGCGCCCCTTGTTGGTTTGGCCTGAGAAATTTTCATGAGTTTGCGCATCCACAACACCCTTTCCCGGCAGTTAGATCTGTTTGCCCCATTGGAGGCGGGTCATGTGCGCATGTACGTCTGCGGTATGACGGTCTACGACGTCTGCCACCTGGGCCACGCCCGATCCATGGTGGCCTTTGATGTGGTGCAGCGCTGGCTTAAGGCAAGTGGATACCGGGTCACCTATGTTCGCAACGTCACCGACATCGACGACAAGATCATCCGCCGCGCGCTGGAAAATAAAGAAACCATTGCTGCCTTGACCGACCGCATGGTGGCGCTGCTGCACCGTGATGCCGACGCTTTGGGCGTGCAGCGCCCGGACCACGAGCCGCGCGCTACCCGCTATGTGCCGCAAATGCTGGCGCTGATTGAGACATTGGAGCAGCGTGGCCTGGCCTATCGCGCCTCAAACCAGGACGTGAACTTTGCGGTGCGCAAGTTTGACGGTTACGGCAAACTTTCAGGCAAGTCGCTCGACGCGCTGCGCGCCGGTGAACGCGTGGCAGTAGACGACGGAAAGCTCGATCCGCTGGACTTTGTGCTTTGGAAATCAGCCAAGCCCGCCGAGCCTATGGATGCCAAATGGCAAAGCCGCTTTGGGCCTGGCCGACCAGGCTGGCACATCGAATGTTCGGCCATGGCTTGTGAGTTGCTGGGTGAGAGTTTTGACATCCACGGCGGCGGCGCAGATCTGCAGTTCCCCCACCACGAAAACGAAATTGCCCAAAGCGAAGGCGCGTTTGGCAAGCCACTGGCGCGTTACTGGATGCACAACGGCTTTGTCACGCGAGACAACGAAAAAATGTCCAAGAGCCTGGGCAACTTTTTCACCATCGAGGACATCCTGGCCCGTTTTGATGCCGAGACCACGCGCTTCTTCATCGTGCGTTCGCACTACCGCAGCGCGCTGAATTACAGCGATGCCCATCTGGACGATGCCCGCAGCGCGCTCAAACGCCTGTACACCGCGCTGCAACTGGTGGCTCCTGCCAATGGGGCCATCGACTGGGCCGAGCCCTATGCGGCGCGCTTCAAGGCCGCCATGGATGAAGACTTTGGTACACCTGAGGCCGTAGCCGTGTTGTTTGACTTGGCCAGTGAAGTGAACCGCACGCGTTCGGCGCAGCTGGCTGGCATGCTCAAAGCGCTGGGTGGCACCCTGGGCTTGCTGCAGGCCGATCCGCAGCAGTTTTTGCAGACCGGCGCCACACTGGACGATGCAGCTATTGAGGCGCGCATTTTGGAGCGCAACGCCGCCAAGGCCGAGCGCGACTTTGCGCAGGCCGACGCCATTCGCAAGGAGCTGCAGGCCGTGGGCATCGTGCTCAAAGACTCGCCCCAAGGCACGACTTGGGAAGTGGCGCAGCCATGATCAAGGGCGTGTCGCCCAGAGTGGCTGCACCGGTCAAACCCGAATTTTGGGATGAGGCCTGCAAACACCTGATGAAAAAAGACCGGGTGATGAAGCGCCTCATACCCCAGTTCAAGGACGCCGCGCTGGAGAGCCGGGGCGACCCCTTTGTGACCTTGGCCCGCAGCATTGTGGGGCAACAGATTTCGGTCAAGGCCGCGCAAACCGTGTGGGATCGCTTTGCGCTTTTGCCCGCAGCCATGACGCCGGACAGCGTGCTGCGGCTCAAGGTGGACGATATGCGCGCTGCGGGTTTGAGCGCGCGCAAGGTCGAATATTTGGTTGACCTCGCGCTGCACTTTGACGGCCAGCGCCTGCACGTGGATACCTGGACCGGGCTACCCGACGAAGAAATCATTGGCGAACTCATCGCCATCCGGGGCATAGGCCGCTGGACGGCTGAGATGTTCCTGATCTTTCACCTGATGCGCCCTAACATTTTGCCGCTCGACGATGTGGGCTTAATCAACGGCATCAGTCGCAACTATTTTTCGGGCGAACTGGTCAGTCGTAGCGATGCGCGTGAGGTGGCTGCGGCCTGGACGCCGTACTGCAGCGTGGCGACTTGGTATATTTGGCGCTCGCTGGACCCGGTTCCAGTCGTCTATTAGGTCGGGCCCGGCGCCCTGGCTTCGAGGTAGAAACGCAAAAGGAGAGTGCATTTGGCAAAAAGAACATTTTTGGACTTCGAGGCGCCTGTAGCCGAGCTTGAAGGAAAAATCGAAGAACTGCGCTATGTGCAAAACGAATCGGCGGTCGATATTTCTGCCGAAATCGATCAGCTCAGCAAAAAGAGCCAGCAGCTGGTAAAAGACATCTATAGCAACCTGACGCCCTGGCAGATCACCAAGATCGCGCGCCACGCGGAGCGCCCATACACGCTGGACTACATCAGCGAGATATTCACCCACTTTGTCGAACTGCATGGCGACCGCCACTTTGCCGACGACCTGAGCATCGTGGGCGGCTTGGCCCGTTTCAATGGCGCGCCGTGCATGGTGCTCGGGCAGCAAAAAGGCCGCGACACCAAAGAGCGCGGATTGCGCAACTTTGGCATGAGCAAGCCCGAGGGCTACCGCAAAGCGCTGCGCCTGATGAAGTTGGCCGAAAAATTTGGCCTACCGGTGTTTACCTTTGTGGACACGCCCGGCGCCTACCCGGGCATTGACGCCGAAGAGCGCGGCCAGTCCGAGGCCATTGGGCGCAATATTTTTGAGATGGCGCAGCTCGAAGTGCCCATCATCACCACCATCATCGGCGAAGGCGGCTCGGGCGGCGCGCTGGCCATCTCAGTCGCTGACCAAGTGGTGATGCTGCAATACGCCATCTACTCGGTCATCAGCCCGGAAGGCTGCGCCTCTATTCTGTGGAAAACCTCGGACAAGGCGCAAGAAGCGGCCGATGCGCTGGGAATTACTGCCTTGCGGCTGAAGGCGCTGGGCCTGGTGGACAAGATTGTCAACGAGCCGGTGGGCGGCGCACACCGCGACTACAAGCAGGCCGCCGTTTTTCTGAAGCGGGCCCTGGGCGACGCTCATCGCCAAGTCAGCGACCTCAAGGTCAAGGAGCTACTGGATCGCCGTTACGACCGACTGCAAAGCTACGGCCGTTTCACCGACACCAAGGCCAACGCGAAATAACGGCTTTTATGCCATGACGGCATCGTTTGACGCGGCCCTGCAGCGCTTTGCGCCGCCTTTGCCCTTTTCGGTCGCTTTGAGCGGCGGCGCCGATTCCACCGCACTTCTGATCGCTTGCGCCGAAAAATGGCCTGGTCAGGTGCGCGCCGTGCACGTCAACCACGGTTTGCAAGTAGCCGCTGGCGCATTTGAGGCGCACTGCATGGCGCTGTGCGCGCGTCTTGCGGTTCCTTTAGCGGTGGAGCGCGTTGATGCCCATGCCAAAGCCGGACAAAGCCCAGAAGACGCCGCCCGCATTGCGCGCTACGCTGCACTCGACCGTTTTGCAGCAGCGCAACACGCGGACGGGCAACCAGTATCGGTGGCCTTGGCCCAGCATGCGGACGACCAGGTGGAAACTTTGCTGCTGGCGCTGGGTCGCGGTGCTGGCTTGGCGGGCTTAAGCGCCATGCCTGCGCATTGGCGTCGCAGTGGCATTGATTTCTACCGGCCCTTGCTTGCCGTACCCGGCGCCGACATTCGCCAGTGGCTGGCCGTGCGCAATGCGCCCTTTGTCGAAGACCCGAGCAACGCGGACGAAGCCTTTTTGCGCAACCGCATTCGCGCCCGCTTGATGCCGGCCTTGCGCGAGGTATTTCCCCATTACGCCCAGACCCTGGCGCGCAGCGCCGCACACGCTGCGCAAGCGCAAACCTTGTTAAGCGAGCTGGCCGGCGCTGATTGGCTGCTTGTGTGTGACGAAGCGGGCCAGGCGCCGCAAATCAAGCGCCTGCAGGCGCTTAGCCAGGCCCGCTTGGGTAATGTGTTGCGCCACTGGCTGTCCCATTGCTGCGACAGCCAAGCCAGTAGCGCACAACTCCAAGAGCTGATGGGGCAAGTTGCCGCCTGCACCACGCGTGGCCACCAGATTCAAATCAAGGTGGGCCACGGTTTTGTGCGGCGCAGCAAGGCGGTGTTGGCTTGGTACAATTTGAGGGTTTAGCTCTAAAAAAACCACACTTAATGGCACTAATTGTTCACAAGTACGGCGGCACCTCCATGGGGTCCACCGATCGCATCCGCAACGTCGCCAAGCGGGTTGCCAAATGGGCCCGTGCAGGTCACCAGATGGTGGTCGTACCCTCTGCCATGAGCGGCGAGACCAACCGCCTGCTCGGTTTGGCCAAAGAACTCGCGCCCGACAGGCAAACCGCAGATTACGAGCGTGAGCTCGACATGCTGGCATCCACTGGCGAGCAGGCCTCAAGCGCTCTGCTGGCCATTGCGCTGCAAGCTGAAGGCCTGCAATCGGTGAGCTACGCCGGCTGGCAAGTGCCCATTCGCACTGACAGCGCCCACACCAAAGCCCGCATTGAATCAATTGACGACACCAAGGTGCGCGCCGATCTGGACGCTGGCAAAGTGGTGATCGTTACCGGTTTCCAGGGCGCTGATGCCCTGGGCAACATCACGACCCTGGGGCGTGGTGGCTCAGACACATCTGCCGTGGCGGTGGCTGCGGCGATGAAGGCGCAGGAGTGCCTGATTTATACCGACGTGGACGGCGTCTACACCACCGACCCGCGCGTGGTGCCCGAAGCGCGCCGCCTGCAAACGGTGAGCTTTGAAGAGATGCTGGAAATGGCATCCATGGGGTCCAAAGTGCTGCAGATTCGCTCGGTCGAATTTGCTGGCAAATACCGCGTGCCCTTGCGCGTGCTCAGCAGTTTTACGCCTTGGGACATTGACATTGACGTCGAAGCCCAGTCTGGCACATTGATTACTTTTGAGGAAGACGAACACATGGAACAAGCCGTCGTATCAGGCATTGCATTCAACCGCGACGAGGCCAAGATTTCGGTCCTGGGCGTGCCCGACCGGCCCGGTATCGCATACCAAATTTTGGGCGCCATTGCCCAAGCCAATATTGACGTGGACGTCATCATTCAGAACCTGAGCAAAGACGGCAAGACCGACTTCAGCTTCACGGTGAACCGCGGCGACTTTGCCAAGGCCATGGATTTGCTGCGTTCCGATGTGCTGCCCAACTTGGGCGCGCAAGACGTGGTGGGCGATACCAAGATCTGCAAAGTGTCCATCGTGGGCATTGGCATGCGCAGCCACGTGGGCATTGCCAGCAAAATGTTTGGCGTGCTGAGCGATGAGGGCATCAACATACAGATGATCTCGACGTCTGAAATTAAGACCTCGGTGGTGATCGACGAGAAGTACATGGAGCTGGCGGTGCGCGCGCTGCACAAAGCCTTTGATTTGGACCAGGCTGCGGCGTAAAACGCGCGGCAAACCGTGAGATAATCCGCTAATTGGAAACGTGACCGAGTGGCCGAAGGTGCTCCCCTGCTAAGGGAGTATGGGGTGTAGAGCCTCATCGAGGGTTCGAATCCCTCCGTTTCCGCCATATAGCTAGTAAAGACGCGCCTTTGGGCGCGTTTTTCGTTTCACACCCATCATCCAACCCATCATTTTGAAAATGCTTGTGAGACGGTCACTTACGCGAACTCCTTTGACCTTTGGATACAAAGCTAAGCACCTCCTCACATCGCTGCGTTTTCAAATGCCCTGGCTTTAAGAACCCCGAACTCTTTCCACCATGCAAGGTGTGAACCACGCCAAGTAACAAGCGAGCCCAGTCTCGATACAGCTTCGCCTGCTTGGTTGCGCGGCCATGGATTGCAGGGCGACCCGTACTGGCACCACCGTGAAAACGGCACTTCCCGCCAGCGCCGGTGCCAGGGTTTTTGCACTGCACCCCAGTCTGGCGCGCTGTGGCCGCGCAACGCGGCAAAGCTGCCAAAACTCGGCGTGCTTTTTCAATAGATTTCATGCATCAGATCCATGGAGTAATAGTCAAAAGCTTACGCTCTGCCCTTGGGCCTGTCAATGAATTCGGAATAAATGAGGGGTGACAGTTCCTGTCACTGTCTTTACAATACGGTTGCGCCGGATTTATCCAGACCACTTGCCAGGGCGCTTTACAAATTCATGGCTAAAGCGTCAGGCTGCGCCTCCTCCCGCACGCAGCAGACGTCCTAACGTCTGCGGGGATGAAGAAGTAGCAATGACTAATCGATTGACCGTTCCGGCCCATTCAATGGCCGATCGACCGGGGGAGTATTCCCGGAGATGTGACGTTGAAGCCGACTTAACTTCGCTGGTGAAATGCGCGCTTAAACGCATCCAACCGGGACTACAAGCTGCAAAGGAGCCCCAATGCTGACTCAACGATTCGCCCAAGGACTGGAACTGGCCGTGCGTGCTCATGACGGACAAGTGCGCAAGGGAACGCTCATCCCGTACGTAGCGCATCCCATGGCCGTTGCCGCCATCGCACTTGAGTATGGCGCCGACGAAGACCAGGCTATCGCCGCACTCCTGCACGACGCGGTTGAGGACGGTGGGGCTGACTATGAGCAGGAAATCCGCGAACGCTTTGGCGCGCGGGTGGCAGACCTCGTTATGGGTTGTACCGATGGGGTTCCTGATGCCACTGGCAAAAAGCCGCCATGGAAGCAGCGCAAAGAAAAGTACCTTGCCCATTTGGAAATGGCGACGAGCGACGTGTTGCTGGTGTCAGGGTCTGACAAGCTTCACAACGCCAGGGCAATCCTGAGCGATCTGCACACGGTCGGCATGTCGGTTTTTGACCGATTCACCGCCAGCAAGGAAGAGACGCTTTGGTACTACACCAGCCTGGCGGAGATATTCAGCCGCAGGGGCGTGCCAGTGGCGCCTGCCTTGGCGGACACCGTGGCGCAGATGCGGGCTTATCAGCAGGGGGCAGCAAGTGAGTAGCCACGAAAAGCAAGAGTCTGCCGAAAGCGACATGGACGACTTCATGCACCAGCCAAACCTTGACCAGGATGATCACGACAAGTGGCTTGCCAGCCGGACAAGAGGCCAAATCAGTGACCTCGCGCGTCGGGCGGCGGCCCTGTTCCGAGAGGCCGAAAAAGCCGGACGGATTCGGTCTGAGTCAGATGAACCGAAGTAACTTCAAAATGACCGCCAAATGGCAGTTCAGCGAGCCGTACTTCCTCTGGCCTTTACGAAGCACCCCAACGGTGTTTGGCTTGCCTTCGTGGGACTCAATAGTCGGCAAATCACTACCAGCTCCGAAATTCCGAAGGAAAAGTCTGAGAGGCCACTGCGGCACATTCCTGCTGAGGGAAGCGTTTCACGCGCTCACGCCTGACCAGCAAAAGGCCTTCATTGCCGATTTCGGCGTGGTCTGAGTAGGCTTAGCATCCAAAAGTGTCAGGGGGCACCTTGAAGTGCCGGAATTCTGCTGGCTTTATCAGTGGCCATCTGCACGCAACGGCTGAAGCGAACTTCAGATGCTGCGCTACCCGCAGGTGCCAAGTACCCGCTGGAGAATTCCGCGTCCTACATCGTGCGCTAAATGAGAAAAGGCAACCAAGTATGGTTGCCTGGTGAAGAGGTTTCACGGCTCCGTGATTTACTGGGAAAGCTCAATGCTACTCAACCCCGAGGCGTTGGCCCCGGCGTCACCCAAACACTGGCGCTTCCTCTTGCGAGGGGTGGCAACCAAGCCGTGAAGACTAAATTGTAAGAGGCACTACCGCACCGACATCAATCAAGTACTGATCCATTTCAGCTTGAATGTCTTGCCAGGTTTCGTCGGGCGAAAGAGGGCGGATTGGCATGAGCCATTCGTCCTCATGATAGACGCCACTGTTCCAGTCAACCACCTCAACATCAAGGCTGCCGTCAAGCTGCGTTACACCCCAGGGGGCAGGGAAAAGTGGTTTGATACGCCAGCCGATCATTTGCGTCCTGGTGACCATGGTTGCTGGCCCACGAACCTGAACAACTTTTCCGATGTTCTGCTGTGAGCCTGGCGTGTCGTAAATCACCAAGGCCAAGTCGCCGTCTTTGCACTTCAATCGTGCCATTCTGCACCTCCTGTTTAGCAGCGTTTGACCAGATGTCGGGGGCTGCAAGTTGGAATAAATCCCCCAGCCGATAGGGTCGGCTAGACCATTTTCGGGCCATTTAGGCCCGAAACGCGAAAGCTGAACGCATTTTAACCGTTACTCCAGTCTACGGACCAGTTCAGTTGGATCAATCCCAAGCACTTTGCACAAGTCGAGAACCTCGATAAACGAAATTTTTCGCTCGCCCTGTTCGACCTTTGCAATATATGACTGGGGGACCCGAAGTCTATTTGCGACATCAATCTGCCTTAATCCCGCATTGACTCGCGCCGCTTTTAGCAGCTGCCTGAGCAATTCAATTTTTGCTTTGTGCGGGACCATGCCCCGTATCGTCAATCCTATTTCAGAATATCCCATTTCAGGATATGCTTGGCGAGTCGCCTGCCTAACGCATGCTTCACTCAAAAGATGAAGGCCATAAAAGCAAATTCACCCGATGTAATTGACGTTAGTGCCAAACTGTCCCCGCAGGGCAAGCAAAGGCGGCTAGTCCTTGCAATTTGCCTGATCGGTGCCCTAGCATGCTTGTTTTGGCTCAGCTATGTGCGCCTTTGGAAACCGATCCAATACCGCAAGGCGGCCTCGGCGGTAATCGAGGTGGTACTTCCGCACATGGAATGGGCAGGCACCTCAACTGAAACAAGTGGTGTACAGGTATCAAAGTTGGGGGAGGTCGATCAATCGCTGGAATTGGCGCGGCTTTTGTCGGAGGGAAAAGTCCTGGAGTCGGGTGCAGTGACGAACGAAATGAGGGTGCGACTGGCGCATGATTTCTTTCAATACGCGATTTCCCTTGGCAATCCACTGGCACGCGTCGACTATGGCGTCGCATTACTTGTGGGCAACCTTGGCCTACCAGATAAGTCAGCGGCAGACGTTCAATTTGCTCAGGCTGTGCGGGAGCTTCAGGAGTCAGCAAAGATGGGTAAATCGCGCGAGGCACTTGCTTATTCAATACTGCTTAGCGCTGGCTACGGATTGCCAAAAGATATTTCGGCTGCAAATGGTCTAGTTGAACAAGTGCTTGGTGAGTTGAGCGTAAATGACTTACTCAGATTGATGGTCGCACCTGGCGATCGTGATGATTTCAACCCCGTAATTTTGAAAAGCTTGATATCAAAGGGCTACTCAGTGCCTGAGGAAAAAATAAAGTGGGTTTGCGAAAAAAAGTCCTTGGATGAAAAACTTCGTGTTATGAATGGATTTGCTGATCATATTAATGATTATTTGGGCGATCAATATTATTCGCGGTTCACAGATATCTCTAAAGAAGAGGAAAGATGTGCAAGTGACCTCAAAGCACAGCTCCCAAACCATATATCCAAATCGATCGCTCTGCCAGCATCAACCATTCCGCAGGCGACAACAAACAAGTCGCCAGAAAGGGTTCAACCGGCAGGTATGGCAAGACCCCAAGGTGTAGCCAAAAGCATTCAAAAAATACCAGTGACACCTGACGTCGAAAAGCAGGCTGATAGCGGCTACCTTAACGGCTCACCACCGCCGGTAGCGGCTGGTCTATCCACATTCACCGTCGACAACAAAAGCGGGGGTGCCGATGCCGTCGCGCGGATATATTTGAACGGCGATAAACCAGCCATTAGGCAAATTTATATAAAAACCGGAGAGAAGTTCACAGCAAAAGACCTTGCGCCTGGGCGATACGTGCTTCGCTACAGGTTCATCGGAAGCGAAGATACGTTTGAAGCAGACAAGATTTTCACCCTCCAGGAGGTATCGACTGACGAAGGCACACGATTCTCAAATGTGTCAGTCACCCTGTTCACCGTGGCAAATGGCAACATGAAGGTGAAGCGTGTACCTAATGAAAAATTTTGAAATTCGAATTACGATTTGAGAGTTAATAATGTTAAAAAGAATTGACTGGCATTCAATCGCGATGATTCTTTATTGGATATTTATTTTGATTTGGATTTTTTTTGTAATATGCTTTTTTAGTGCGCCTGGTGGAATTCTAGGAGGCTTAGCCTCGCTGGTATTCAGTCGACTAACGCCAAAGTATGTGGTGGTTTTTATGAATACATTCTCCCTGGTCGGCGCTTATGTTGTGACTCGTTTGCTGCTCAGCGTCAGGATAAGCTGGAAAACAGCACAAGCAGAAGCTTACGGTGTGCTCGGGGTAATCTGGGTGGCGCTTACAACCATGGCATTGCTGGGTGCGCGGTGCGATATCTACGTTTTCTGCGCAGATGATGCTTCGTCTTCTCAAAGTGAGTGTGAAATCGATTGGGATCGACAGGGCTTCCATTGCAGGTAACATTGTTCGCCTGATAAGTATTGTCCGAATGGGGCGGGGGTTTATTTGTCAGACTTCAAACAACCCTCGCCCAACCAGCCGAAAAGGCCGCCCTATATTCGGGGCATGTGTCTTACGCCGTGGTTCAGAGCTTATGAGGCCACTATGGCACCAGCCGAGATTGAGCGCTTGGATAAGTGCCTTGCAGCCGCTTTCGGAGCGGATAAAAATTATCGGCTGACAAGCGTTGGTCGCTGCAATCTGAACTCCGAATCCACCGATTAAGGCTGACATTTCTGGAACAGACTGCAGAGCATCCGCTAGTTGGGATTCTCTGCAGCGTCCATCGACCTTTCTCTCCCGCTTTACCAAGCGCATTCAGAGTTGTTGTTCACGCCGTTTTACAGTCGCTAAGCCGAGCGAAACCGAAAAACCGACATAACCTACACCTCAGTCAGACAAGTTGTGTGGGACACATTCAACCTGCCAGGTCTCGGCTGACCTGCGGCTAACGCCACGCACAAACCGACGTCCATCAACGATGCGTCCAGCCTGCCGTTTTATCCACCAGCCCAGCCTGCGGCGGTTGATCTGGCCACGTTCATCAGCAATGTCCCGAAGCACCTCCCACAGTTCCACGTGTGCGTCATTGAACTCTGAATTACTGTTTACTGCGTCTCGAACCATCGCGGCCTTTGTGCCAAATACGTCCTGCCATGCGGACAATATACGGCCCAGCGTTTCGCGGTCAGGGTCCTCGTTCATAGCCAGGAACACGGATTCTGTTGGGTCTTCGAGTCCCAGCCATAACAACGGCTGTCGGCAATGGTCGGACCACTCTTCAAAACCTGCCAACGACTTGCACAAGGATTTGGGGCGACCGGCCACTACCCATGCGCGAATTATGGTCAAAGCGGCCGATACATAGCGCCCGCGTTCATGCAGTACGTCGCGCACTAAGTTTGGCCGGGCGAAGGTGCGTGCAGCTGGAACTTCACAGCCTGGGTCTAAGTGAATGGTGATACAACGTCGGGCCATGTCTTGCACCGGGCCGACGTTGTTACCGCTGGACAAAAAAAGTGCACGCGTGTTGACGGTGGCTGTTTTTGATACGCCCAAAATCCGTCCACTCATATGCTCCGAGGTTAGCGCGGTACACAAACTCTTGTGCGGCACCAGGTCACTAGTAAGGTTGTCGAATTCAATGACTGCTGGAGCACGTAACAACTCGGCAAGCAGTAACTTTCGACATTCCTCATCATCCGCAGGGAAGTTAGTGGGTGTGCCTCGTTGCGGAGTGGCCAAAGCTGCAATCAATTCGCAAAGGTAGGATTTACCCGACCCTACCGTATGTGCCCGAACATGAATCATCGGGGCGTGCGATAGGCTGGGACGCACAGCGGCCGTAAGCATGGCTGCTAAGGCAGTGGCCAGGTCGGCATCACTAACAAAGGCAAACTCGTGTAGCGCGTCCCTCAACAGGACCAACGCCTCTTCAGCATCGGCGCGCGTAGGGTTGCCCGGTACTGAAAACTTTCTGGCATCGAACACACCAAACATCTCTGTCGCAGAGTCGTACCCCGCCATCATCATTAAACTGCCATCAGGTCGTAAGTAGGGCTGGCGCGCCAGTCCTTTAAGTACGGGAAGATGCGGGTAGCTGGTGGAGTCGAACAATACAGTTGCATGACGCCCAGGTGGGTCGGTGCGGAGCCAACTGTTGGTGCGTGCGTCAAAGCGCTCCCAGGTCGCCGTAGATGCCAATGCGCGCAAAAGGGCAGGGGAACTGATATCTTGCACGCGGGTCTCTCGGGTGCCTGGGTCGGTAACGATCGTCACGATTAGGCCACCGCGTTGATAGTGACGGCGCGACTGAGCCAGTTCACGTTCGGCAGCGTCCACAACACGGTGTATCTCACCGGCCATGATGCGTATGGTTGATTTCATTCGGGCGGCGTTGACCTCAACGCCCAAGAAATCCAGGAGGTCGCGTACCTTGCGATCAACGCAGTGACCGTGTAAGCACTTGAATCCGCCAATGGGCCAGGTGTCATCTGGTTCAAAATATGCTGTGCCACCGTCGACTGCGCCTGTGTGCTCTTGGAGCCAGGGACAGGTGATGTCGTGCTTTTGGTTGCCAATTGGCGCCTTGTAAAGGCCTCGCTCGCGAAGGGCAACCAGCACGCTGTTTTCATCCGGTCGAGGTATCCAGACCGGGTCGCCATCGTTGGAGCGTTGCGGGGCCCCGCGTCTGATCTGGCGTTTGTGACGAGCAGTCGACCCAAGCTCAAACCCGAGCCCATCCACCAGCTCGGCTACGGAGTACCTCCGGTGCGGCTCCCACGTTACCATCCTGCATGCAAACGGCGGCGTGTGCTTGCCATTCACCGCAACTGGTAAACGGGCCAGCCGTGATTGTGGGCCATCAGCTCCGGGGTCGCAAAGCTCGGCAGCAATGATGGATTTCATTAAATGGTCAGCTGCATTCCCGTCCACCAGTGGATCGCGCAGCAAATACCCCGCCTGATGATTTCCGGGTGAGGTCTCTATCAACCAAGACGGCGGCAAGGTCAACCTGTCCAACGCCACTTTGGTACCCACGTCGTCCAGCATCACCGCACCCAGTGCTGCAAAGTCAACTTTTCTTCGCCGGTAATTGCCAGCTTGGTCGGGTCGACTCAAGGCTAGGCTGAAGTAGTTGTTGGCGCTGGCAGGCAGCGAGGCGGACACCTCCGCACCCGTCCTCCACGGGCTACTACGCCACCTATTCGTCGGCACTTTGTTTGGATTACCAACGAAGCTGACAACCATGGGGCGCGCATCGGCCGTTCCACCGGCCATCGCCTCCCCGAAGATTGCCAGCAAAAAATCCTCGTTACTGACGAAGTCGGTTTTGTCGGTTTTATCGATATCTACAGCGCTGTTGTCCGAGATTGTCAGAGCGTTAGCTGTCATGGCTGGTCTCCGATCATCGCTTTGCCAATGGATTTGGCGTTCGCTGGTAAATTGCTCGTTGCTTGATCGGGCTTACCGTCGGCGAGCAGTGTTCTTTGTGTCAATGTGTTAGCCACATTCTTGCGCGGCGCATTGAATCGCAAAGCCCGCTGCGGATTCCCATGTAGAGAAGGGGGTAAGGACGCAACGTACTGCTGACTCACGAATTCCTCAAGCTCCGCGACACTCCAAACTGTCACTACCGTACCCAGTTTGATAGGTTTGGGGAACTCAGGCCGCTCACGTGTCCAGCGCCAGAGCGTTGTCGCGGTGATACCTAACAAGCGGCAGGCATCTTTTGGCCGAACAAATCTGACGGCAGGGGTGGGGTTTGGGTAATTGGGCATTTTGGCTCCAGATGATGGTGATGCAACGTGCAGCACCTTATGGAGCCAATTCTTTTTTTCTTAGTGGGTTAAAGATAGATCCGACATGATCAGCTTCCCATCGACTCGTGCATCAATTTGGCGTATTGCTTCCTAAGCGCTTCAGCCGTTTGGCCTGCAAATGCCCTGCGGGCGTGCACCATTTTTGCGACTTTACGTACTGACAGGTTCAGGTGTTTGAATCGATCAAACTCTGCGAGCAATTCTTCATTGCGCTTGGAGTCCCAAAGCCATACTCGCCCTTTTTGGGGACCAGGAGGCGCGATCAATTTGAAACCGGGCTCGTGTTTTATTGCTAGGCGAAGTGCAAGTGTTTGAAAATCACCTAAGTTAACCTTGTATTTCCCAAACAGCGCGAGAGTCTTCTCGTGCATTTCATCTTTTCGCTTGCCCTCGGCCATGGATCGTTTGATGATTCCATCGGGCATAGGTCGCACAACGATCCCTTTTTCAAGCAAGCTAAGTTTCTTTCCCACGCTGTACTCCAATTTATGCCGTAGTCGTTTGGCTTGTAAAGTTGCCCCAGTCTGCCATCATCATCCGACGTTTTTCTAGCATGTCACCCCTGCGGTAAGCGGCCTCAACAGCGTTGCCTACGGAGTGTGCGAGAGCCATTTCGGCAATATCCCTTGGGTAGTTCGTCAGCTCTGCCGCCCAGTCTCGAAAGGTACTGCGAAAGCCGTGCGGGACCTCCGGACGGTTCATGCGGCGCATCAACGCGCTCAGTGTCATATCTGAGAGCATGCCACCTCTGGGTGCTGGAAATATCAAGTCAGTACCCTCGATCCGAGTCAGGCCAGTAAGCAATCTCAATGCATGGTCTGAAAGTGGGACGCGATGCTCTTTACCGGCCTTCATTCGCATTGAAGGGATCAGCCACAAGCCACTTCGCATGTCGACTTCGCTCCAGGTCGCGCCGCGTACCTCACCCGATCGCGCTGCCGTCAATATTGCAAATTCAAGCGCTTTTGCTGCGATGCCTTTTTGCAGTCGCAATTTCTCCATGAATGCCGCCACGTCATCCAAACGTACTGCCGGGTGATGCTTCACCTTAGTTACTTTAGAGGCCTTTGGCAGTTGGGCTTCAAGGTTGCCACGCCAAGCGGCGGGGTTGTCACCACTTCGCAGGCCTCTGCCTTTAGCCCAATCCAATATTTTTTCAATGCGCCCCCTGAGACGAACGGCTGTCACTGTTCGTACCTCCCAGAATTTACCTTCCTCGACGATGGGCTGCTCAAGTATCTTGATTACGTGGGCAACACTGACATGGGCCACATTGATGTCGCCAATCAAGGGATGCGCGTATTTTTGCAAAGTGTTTTGCCATTGTTCCGCGTGTTTAGAGTTCGACCAACTCGCGCGCTGTGACTCGATAAAGTTCTCGGATGCTTGCTGAAATGTCATGCTTACCAAAGCGCGTAAAGCAGACCGCGCGGCATGTGCCTCAGCAAGCGGACTGCGCCCGTCTCTAATCTGATCACGATATAAAGCCGCCTTTTCCCGCGCTCGAGCCAAAGTGACCTCAGGGTACCCACCGAGCCCCATGTCACGCCGTCGACCAGAAATCGTTGCCCGCAAAATCCATGTGCGCCCCCCAGACGGAAGGACTTGCAAAGCAAGCCCGGGAACCCCGCCGACAAAATGCATTCCAGGCATGATCAAACGCTTGGTTTCAAGAGCCGATAGTTCACGGGCCTTTTTAGGCATTCAATACACCCCTCATCTAACCCATCAAAAATGATGAAATTGGATGTTATCAAATGATGCTTTATGGGTCAATGAGATCTTAACTCTTGAGTGAAATACGATGATTTCGGTTGTATATGGTGCTGTATGTTCTATGGCGGATACAGACTCCGTTTCCGCCAAGACTATTTCGAACTGATTCCAAGTCGTTCGAACAATGTACAACCCGTTCGGGGCCTCCTTGGGTGCGCTCCTAGAACACTTTCCGGATCAGACAGGCTTCTTCATAGGCCTCAATGTCTTTGAGCCGGTACAAAACTTTCCCCACGATTTTCAAGTACTGCGGGCCCTCGCCGACGGTGCGCCAGCGCTGAAGGCGTGCGACTGAACACACCCAACGATCGGCGAGCATCTTTTCTGTCAGTAGCTGGCGTCTAGGTTCGGCCGGGACCTCTTTAGCAAGGTGTTGGGGCTCGAACTTGGGTTCGTTGGCTGCTGATTTGGCGATGCCACTTGACGGGACGTCCAGCACGTCACCCATTTTTTCAGTCCGTGGGTTCGAAGACGAGGTGTAGCTAGTAGCCATGGCCTTGCTCCTTGATGCCTATATGCAGTGGTTTCATATAGGTTCATACCGGTTGGCTGGGTTTTTTTCTCAGCGGGGTGGGTTGGTGCATCCCAAAGGATGGGCTGCTTTCGGCCACGACCTGCCTCTCGCGATGCGTCCAATACCCGCCAGCCGCCTAATGCGTTGCCTTAGGGTCGTACCCGACCCACTGCTTCGTCGCAAAGTGCATGACTTGCCTCGCTGTCGTGCGATACTCGTTCTTCATTGCACAACTTTCTGCCGTCACATGAAAACCAGTAAGTCGAAGCTGTTGTCCAGCGTCACCGCGATGGCGATCCTGCTCATCGGCACATTTGTCAATGCTGCCGGCTTCCAGCAAGGAACCGCAGCCGACCCGGGTGGCAATCCAATCGTGATCGGTATCTGGTATCCGAGCCAGACCGTTGCCAAACTCGTCTCGATGGGCCCGACGACGATGACGGTCGCAATCAACGCGCCGGTGAACGGCAAGGCATTGCCGATGATCGTGATGTCCCACGGAACGGGCGGTTCCAACCTCGGACATTTCGACACAGCCATTGCCCTCGCAGACGCGGGCTTTGTTGTGGTGGCCATGAACCATACAGGCGATAACTACGCAGACCAGAGTCGCAGCACCGACATCATGGATAGGCCAAGGCAGGTCAGCCGTGTGATCGACCACATGCTGTCAACCTGGGAGGGGCGTGTGGTGATCGACCCGCAGCGCGTCGGCATGTTTGGCCATTCCGCAGGCGGATTTACTGCGCTTGCAATCATCGGTGGCGTCCCGGACTTAACGAAGATCGTTCCGATGTGCAAGGAGTATCCCGGCGACTTCGCATGCCAGTTGGTGGCCAAGAGTGGAAACCCGCGCGTCGTGCCTGTCACCGCAATGGTTGCCGACGCACGTACCAAGGCAGCGGTGGTCGTTGCGCCAGCGCTTGGATTCACGTTCTCGCAGGACAGCCTGAAAAACGTCAAGGTGCCTGTGCAACTCTGGCGAGCCGAGAATGACACCTTGGTGCCGCACCCGCGATATGCGGAGGCGGTGCGACAGGCGCTACCCGAAGCGCCGGACTATCGGGTCGTTGCAGATGCCGGTCACTTCGATTTCCTGGCCCCCTGCAGCGCTGCGCTCGCATCGTTGGCCCCTGCAATCTGCACGAGTCAGGCGGGCTTCGATCGGGCAGCGTTCCATGTTGGCTTTAATTCAGAAGTCGTGAAATTTTTCGAGAAGACACTCGAAAAACGCTGAATTGGCTAAACGCTGAACTGATCGGCGACAACTTCGCGCACGAAACGTCTCTGTGTACCAGTTGGCGGTTCCCTGACGACTGTCTACAAAGGGTCCAAAGGGCACAGTGGGGCAACCTATCAGGTTCGAATTCCGGATCACTCAAAAACAGAGGTTCTGAAAAATCTCGTCACATGAAGCTGTCTCGACATTTAGAATAATGGATTGGAACCCAAGGGCTAAATTTGCTTGCCCATCAAAACTTAGGCGGTTTGTGACGAGGTACGTTCTGCCCCGCCAAGACTATTTCGAACTGATTCCAAGTCGTTCGAACAATTTACAACCCGTTCAGGGCCCCTTCGGGTACGCCAGCGCTGAAGGGTGAGTGTTTTTATTTTGAAGATTTAGTTTGTTCGACGATCAGCTTGGTCGTCAAACCAAGGTGTTCTTCAATGGCCCGACAAAGGGCATCGGCATCGCGTGCCATCGCAGCATCGGCAAGTATCTTGTGATTGTTTGTCACATTCCGACCGCGCTCCTTGACTTCGACAGCCGCCAGGTTACGGTAGCGCTCGGATTTGTCGTAGAGCAAACGGCACAATTTCACAGTCCAAGGCGAGCCGCACCCACTGACCAAGGCCTCATGGAACTGCCGGTGGGCGACCATCCAGTTCGACACCAACTCTTGCGACCACGGCTGGCTTTCAAGGCGCGAAAGTCGGTGGCAGCAGCTCAAGACGAGCGTTTCCCACTCGAGATCGCCGTTGGCAACGGCCAAACGCAAGGCCATCTGCTCAACTTTGATGCGCGTCTGCGTCAGGTCCAGAAGTTCTTCTCGCGACACCGGGGCCACGGTAAAGCCGCGCTGGTCCTCGGATTCAACAAGTCCCTCGGTTACCAAGCGCGATAGCGCTTCGCGGATCGCCGTCGCCCCTATCTGGTAACGCTCGCTGAGCGCCTGAATACGCAGCCGCTCCGAAGGGGCAAGGTGTCCTCGAATGATGTCGTGCTGTAGGCGTTCAAACGCCTGAGTCGTGAGGCTGCGCGAGGAAGCGGTAATGAGGTCCATGGCAGCGAAGGGTAGTCCCAAAAAATTCTAAAGAAGTTTAGCATTCATCCTTATTTTTCTTAATTATCGATTTTTATGATTAAAATATATTTTCTTATGTGCAATCTATAGCCATCAGTTGAGTCGAGCACCAGCCACCACGCAAAGCCACAGGAACAACATGCCACGCCACGTCATTCGCTATAACGTAGAGGGCACTCCCGCCTGGGGCGTGCAGTTCGGCACATCCATCGCCCCGCTAGGCGTCACAGCGGCCAGCACCGGGCAGTTGCTCAACAATCACTGGGATCGCATTTGGTCCATCAGCGAATCTGAGGCTACGCTCCCACGCGAGCGCGTGCAACTCCTCGCACCCGTCACCACCGACCAACAGTTCATCTGTCAGGGCGTCAACTACCGCAGCCACGTCGAGGATTCTGGCCTGGACCTTGCCGACTTCCCTTTCAACACGATATTTACCAAAGCACCTTCGTGCATCACCGCCGCAGACGCGCCCGTGGTGAGGCCCCGCCATGTGCAATTGCTGGACTACGAGATCGAACTCGGCTTGGTCATACGTCGTCAACTGCCCGCCGGAACAGTGGTAGATCCGAATGACCTCGGCGCTTGGTTGGCTGGTGTAACGATCGTCAATGACCTCTCGGCGCGCGATGTGCAGTTGCCACAGGGTCAGTTCTACAAGGGCAAAAGCTATCGCGGCTTCGGGCCGGTCGGGCCCGTTCTAGTTCTGCTTACGCCACAGGATTGGCAGCGCTGGCCGGAGCTGCACATGCGGCTGACCGTCAATGGCAAAACGCGCCAACAGGCCTACTGCCGCGAGATGATCCATGCACCCGCTGCAACCTTGACCGAGTTAGCTGACGTGCAAGAGATAAACGCCGGCGACCTGATCGCAACAGGAACGCCGACCGGCTGCGCGGCACAGGCACCGGGGCGGCTGACCATGTTCATTCTCAAACACCTGGTCAGTGAAGCCGCCAAGTGGAGGCTATTTGCGCGTAGGGGCCTTTCTAACCCGGCCTACCTCCGCCCGGGCGACCGACTCAGCCTAACGATTCGCACTGACGACGGCGCAATCGACCTTGGCGAGCAGTCGACCCTGATCACTTCAGATGAGCCCATTGGAGCGCAACATGCGTCGTGAACTGATCTGTATGGAACCGGCTTCGCCGCCGCGCCTGCAGGTGCGTGAAGTCCCGTTGCCCGAACTGGGACGCAGCGAAGTCCTAGTGAGGGTCACGGCCACGTCCATCAATCCGATCGATGCCAAGCGCGCCGAAGGCTATGGTCAACGGGTCCTTGGGCTCAAGGGCGCGGGTCGATTTCCGCTCGTGCTCGGCAACGATGTTGCTGGACGCATTGATGCGATCGGCCCAGGTGTGACGCAATTCGCACTTGGACAAGATGTATTTGGGCTTGTCGCTACGGGCAAGCGCGGTGGCGCCCATGCCTCGCATGTCGTGGTACCCCAGTCGCAACTGCAAAGTGCACCCATAGGCATCGACCCAGTGTCTCTTGCGGTGCTGCCTTACTCTTTCACGACGATGTGGCTTGCCCTGCATGGGGCCGGACTGACGCCAGCCAATGCCAGGGGCAAGCGCGTGTTGGTGCAAGGCGCCGCCGGCGCACTCGGGCGCATGTCCTTAGTGACCTTGAACGCCTGGGGCAGTCACGTTACTGCCATTTGCAGTGCAGCTCATTTGGCCGAATGTCGTGCCTTAGGCGCGCAGCATGCCGTCGAACGTGGCCCTGGAGCGATCGAGGCGCTGCCAACGGACTTCGACGCGGTGCTCAACTTCGCGAGTTGGGATGATGAAGTTGCACTCGCTTCGCGCTTGGTCCAGGATGCGCTCGGCCACGCGACCACGGTGCATCCTCTGGCCAACAACTTCGATCGCTTGGGCTGGTTACGAGGCGCGCTGACCACCCGGCACGATTTCATGGCGATGCGCGCGGCCGTGCGCCGAAGGTCCCCCAATGCGCGGTATGCCTGGACGATCTTCAAGCCCGACCCCGGCGCCCTGGTGGCCCTCGAGTCCGGCCTTCGAAGCCCTCAACTCTCGGTACCGGTAGGCCTGAGCGTACCGCTGGATCGAGCCGAAGAGGCTTTCGCACACGTTGCCTCGGGCAAACCAGGCCGCGCTGTACTCCTGCCCTGAACACCCCCCGCAACTTAATCAGGATTCATCCCATGAATGCTTCCGACATCACCAGCCTTCTTCCTTACCTGCTGATCTCTCTCGTGGCCATCGCAACAGCCATCGGACCCATGCGCGCAGATTTCAACGATACCCACGCCACCAATCCGCTTTGGACACCGCACGCGCGTTTTCATGTGGTGTGGCAAGTGCTTTCGCAAGCCGGAGTCTCGATCCTTATTCTTTATTTGCTCTGGGGAGCAAATTTCCCTGGGCATGCGTGGATCGCTGCAATCATGAACTTCAACTGGGGCCTGACCTTCTACCTGACCCTGTTCAACATGAAGCGTTTTGGGGGCGCACTTGCCGATGTGAACGGCATTCCTCCATTCAAGTTCAACATAGGCGGTCAGGTCCGAACAATCGACACCAACTTGTTCTTAGGCACGATCCTCATGGTTTTGAACCTGATTGCCGTGGTCTTGCTTGCGCTATGAACTCCACACGCCCGAAAGCGCCTTCAAGCCACAAGCGTTGGCGCATGAGTTGCATCACTTTTTGACAACCCCAAATCTGGAGAACACATATGGATCTCGGTATCAACGGACGCAGGGCGCTGGTGTGCGCATCCTCAAAGGGTCTCGGCTACGCATGCGCTCTGACGCTGGCGCGAGAGGGCGCAGACGTCATCATCAATGGCCGCAAGGAAGACACACTGGTCACCGCGCGCTCTGCCATCGAAGCGGCTACCGGACGCAGCGTGAAGATCGAAGTCGCAGATCTCAGTGACAAGACCGCCCGCGACAGGCTTGTTGCAAACGTCGGTGACATCGACATTCTCATCAACAACAATGGTGGCCCGCCACCAGGACAATTCCAGAACTGGGATGAAGCAGCCTGGATCGATGCGATCAACGCCAACATGGTCCCTGCTCTCATGCTCATCCGTGCCTTCGTACCTGGGATGCGTGCACGCAAATTCGGCCGGATCGTCAACATCACCAGCGCAATGGTCAAGTCGCCAAAGGGCCCGATGGGTCTCTCGACAGCGGCCCGCACCGGACTTACAGCAGCGTGCAAAGCCCTTGCGCCTGAAGTCGCTGCAGACAATGTGACCATCAACAACATGCTGCCCGAACGCTTTGACACGGATCGCCAGAAAATGATCGCGAAGATGATGATGCAGATGCGATCCATCACATTCGAAGAAGCGCGTGCAGAGATTGCTAACACCATCGCCGCAAAACGCTTCGGCGATCCTGCCGAGTTTGGCGATGCCTGCGCGTACCTATGCAGTGCGCAGGCAGGTTTTATTTCAGGCCAAAACTTTCAGCTCGACGGGGGTTCCTACGAAGGGCTGATTTAAGCGCTATGCCCCTACTTCGTCTTAGGTACTGCCTTCGCCGATGAAACAAACTTGAGCTTGAGGGTCTTGAATTTGAATGGCCCAACACCCGCAATCGACATTTAGAAAGGTGAACTGGAACCCAAGTGCTTGATTTGCTTGTCCATCAAAAACTTAGGTGGTTTGAGGTGAAGTAAGTTCTGGGCCGCCAAGATTATTTCGAACTGATTCCAAGTCGCTCGAACAATTTTCAAACGGTTTAGAGCCTCCTTGGGCGCGTTCCTGATGCGAGCTTGAGCCAAGCAGACGATTAGCACAAGAAGCCCTTGTGAACACTCTACATGCCCGCACGCGCCACCTACTTGATAAGCCCGCCTAACTGTTGGCCCACCCACGCGACTGAATCGCCGGCTTCCGGAAACCATCGATCCATCGACATGAATCCATGGATCATGCCTTCGACGCGGCGTGAATACACCCGGACGCCGGCATTGCGCAAGGCCTGCGCGTACTCCTCGCCTTCGTCACGCAGCGGATCAAACTGCGCGGTGATCATGATCGCCGGGGGCAAGCCCTGATGGTTCCTTGCCAGCAAAGGCGAAGCCATGGGGTTGGAACGTGTCGGGAGATCCGGAACATATTGATCGATTAACCAGGCCATTCTCTCGCGTGTGAGAAAAAATCCGCTGGCAAAATCGGTCATCGATTGACGGTTAAGACGGCTTAGATCGAGGGCGGGGTACAGCAGAATTTGGGCGTGCAGTTTCGGGCCGGCGCGATCGCGTGCCAATTGAGCGACTACGGCGGCCAGATTGCCTCCCGCGCTGTCCCCAGCGACAACAATACGTGAAGGGTCGGCGCCGAGAGTTGGGCTGTTCGCCGCCACCCAAAGCAGGGCGGCGTAGGCATCATCGGCGGCCGCCGGAAAGCGATGCTCGGGTGCCAGTCGGTAGTCAACTGCAACCACGATGGCATCTGTATTGAGCGCGAGTGAGCGACAGAGGTTGTCGTGGGAGTCAAGATCGCCGGTCACCCAACCACCGCCGTGAAAGTAAATGATCACCGGGCGTGCCACGTTTGTTTTAGTAGGGTGATAAATACGCACAGGGATCGGTCGGACGGGACCAGGAATATGTTGATCGTGCACTTTGAACATGGCGGCCGGTGTGCCTGTCGTCATTCCCGTTGACTTGCGCCTGGCCGCCCGTATTGCCACCGGATCAAGATCCGTTTTGGGATCAGCCAACAGCGCCGCCAGTTTCAGCAAAACCGCCGCAGGTGCGGTCAGCTTGCCGTGTGCTGTGTCCATCCAGAGACTGACCTGCCAGGCACTGAGTGCCAAGAGCAATAGTGCGACGCCGGTAATGCCAAGGAGTGTTCTTTTCATTGGTTTTGCCGTTGAGAATGGCTATCAGTCAGCCAAAGGGGAAGAGGCGAGAACAAGGGGAAGCTGTGGAGACTATACCGCTCACGGCTTTGCAATTTTCACAGGCTTTGATACGGGATCGAGCAGGCTTGGGCATGGTGATCAAAAATCAGCAGGTCTCGTCAAACGAGGTTGCTGCTTGTTGGGATTTGCCCAACTTCACTACATTGTTTTTGTGAGAGTCAGTCATAGCAGCGCCAGTTCCACGCTCTGCCCATCCACAAGGCGTCAAACCCAAAAAGGTTCAAAGCAAATTGCCCCCACTCTCCCAAGCTGCCAGTAGCCGCTTGCATCAACCCACCGAAAATGGAGTCAGCCATCAGCATGACGTCGCAACGGTACTCGCTAAATTAACGTCCCCAGGTTGTTCAGGCCGATCGAATATTGACCCACCCTGCTGATTCAATATTGACCCAGGACGGATAGTTGCTTTTGCATTACGCAACTGTGGGTAAGTTTACCCATTAACGGGCTTTAGAGTCTCCTTTTCTTGGTTGTTACAGATAGGGCAATGGAGTGAAGGGCGTAGCCCGTAACGCAATTGCCCTGGCTTGCCCGACTTTCAGAACGGGTCCTCCTCACCAGCGGCTTTGCTTGCCTTGCGTGTTTGCTCCCGGTCTTTGATCCGGGTCTTGGCCGCCATGCTGCTGTGCTGAAACCGGTAAGACTCATTGCCCGTCTCCACGATGTGGCAGTGGTGCGTGAGCCGGTCCAAGAGCGCCGCTGTCATTTTCGCATCGACAAACACACTGGACCACTCCGAGAAACTCAAGTTGGTAGTGATCACCACGCTGGTGTGCTCGTACAGGGTGGACAGTAAATGAAACAACAAGGCACCACCGGCCTGGCTAAACGGCAGATACCCGAGCTCATCAAGAATGACCAGGTCCGTTCGTTGCAATGATTGCGCGATCCGACCGGGTTTGCCCTGCGCCTTCTCCTGCTCCAGCAGGTTCACTAGATCCACCGTGGAATGGAAGCGCACCCGTTTTCCATGCAGGGTAATACCCGCCACTCCCAAAGCCGTGACCAGG
>Ga0209500_10000111_pt1 | contig 73983 bp, 74 predicted proteins | sample S_140212_EF_Meta_FD_187323 | JGI IMG/M metagenome (GOLD analysis project Ga0209500, IMG submission 187323) | Freshwater microbial communities from Lake Simoncouche, Canada to study carbon cycling - S_140212_EF_MetaG (SPAdes) (version 2) | ecosystem: Environmental > Aquatic > Freshwater > Lake ... | reverse complement strand
TATTTATAAAATGGACGTTTTGAATTTTGCTTTTCTTTTATATATTGAAAACCTTTTTCTCTCTTCAACCTAATCCACAAGAACCAAAATATAGGCAAAATTTCTGGTCAACCTCATTACAACCAAACCAAAACCAGGTCTGTAAAAATGAAATGAGATTTTTATAAATTATTAGGAGGGGTCGTAGGGGAACCTTGGTTCCCTACTAAAAAAATTGATTTAGATTTCCGTTAAGTATTTAAATCCAAATCAACTTAAAGAATGGACGAACCAAAGACAAGAAGAGAGAAAAAAGGTCGCGACAAGCAGAACTCCAGTTCTATATACTCATCCAAGCATATCCGAGAACAGGAACGACTGCAAGAACAACGTCAATCAAATAAAAAACCTCAAGACACAAAAACAAATGAAAAAAAACAAAAAAAATAAAAATACAGTAAATACATTTTTGGCTCTTACTTTGGCTCTTACTTTGGCACAACCTTTTCCAAAGGTTGTTGTTAGAATGAGACTTGAACAACCCAATCCCCAATAGAAACAGGAACCGTCTTTTCATATTCGTTTTCTTCTAACATCTGGCTAGCAGGATAAATCCAGGCAAACTTTACCGCATTTTTTCCCCCAGCACATCCAGTTTCAACACACTTCACAAAAATCTCAACGCCTTCTCCACCAAAACACCGCTTGGAAAGCGTCCAAGCTCTGCCACAGTCGTCATAAAATCCGGCAGAATTTGCGATATTCAAAGCATCAAGTTGTTGAATACAAGTCTCCGCGAACTTAGTATCAGGGTCAGGTTTAACCCAACGTCGTCTTTGACAGCTTTCCACATATTTAATATATTCGGCTCTCATATTTTCTCTTAGCATAGATATCATGTGAAATGTAACATGAAATAAAATCATAAAAGCATTTCAATTTTTTTTTTCTAAAACTACCTATCACCAGAAACAGCAACCCTAAGAGAGCAGCGAAGACCACGGACTTGCTCGGCAACAAGAACCTCTGGGTTAACCTCAACAACAACCGCATGTTCAACATTTTTTTCACGGACAAGCGCTTGAATAGCTATTCCATGGTGAGTCCTAGAAAGCCACGTGATTGAGAATGTGGGAGCACCCAAAGGCTGCCATCCTTCTTCCAAAAGCTCATTGACAGCAGACTCAAATTCTTCCATATTTTTTTCAAAGTTTGAATCGCTTTTTTGGTCAGTATTAACTGGTTTAAACTCCGAATAAACCTGCCATTTGGTATAAACCGTATAGTATTCCAGGACCTTGGACATCCTTGATATTGGTATTGCTTTTAACCCAAAAAAATTTTCCTAGAAAAGTATTTCAATTTTATTACAAAACAAAAAAAATAAAAAATAAAAAATAAAAAATAAAAAATAAATAAATCAAAACAAAATTGAAATAATTAAAATAATAATTAAGGTTATAAATAAAAACAAAATGCCAAAAAATGTGAGATTTGATAAAGCAAGTATTTATTTAATCCGGTATGCAAAAGAAGATGCAGAATGTGATTTATGGTGGACAATACAAGATCAAATTGAGGCAAAAAAAAGTTGTTTTAGAGAGATAGATAGGATGATGTTGATTCATGGAAGGATTAAGCTATCAGATGCATTAAAATTATTATATCAACCAAATAATGTAACCTACAGTGAGGAAAATTTCCGATACTAGGGAAAAGTTCCGTTGCGAAGGAAAAGTTCCGTTGAAAAAATAGAAGGGGTCCAAGGTTTCCGCCATATAAAAAAATAGGAGGGGTCATAGGGGAACCTGGGTTCCCTATTTAAAAATTCAAAAAAAATTTGAGGTGACCTTATACTCTCATGACACCAAAAAAAAATTGACCAAAAATTTTTGAAAACTTTTCAAGGCATAACTCAAACCGAGACCAAGTTTTAAACACAGTCAACTATATAGAAAATGTCGTGCCGTAACGTTAACTGCACCGGATGCCTCCACGACCAGCCCAACCAGCTGGCCCACATGGAGCAAGGAGGGTGCCTTTACGTTCAAGAGGAAGAGGAAGTCTGGGAGACTGACTCAGAGACAAGCGAAGCGGATGCAAGCGAAGCGGATGCAAGCGACTCGTATGAAAGCTTCGTTGAGCGTCTAGCCGCCGAGATTCAGAGCGAGCAAGCCGCTGCCCTTGAAGAGGGGGCCAGGCGCCTTCTGGATATGGACTTTGGCGAGGGCGACGAGTCCGAGTTCTCTCCCTTTGAGGACGTCGCTTCCACCGAAGGTGGCGAGGAAGAGCCAGAGAAACCCAAGGTTGATGTCTCCAAGCCACTTGTAGAGCCCCTTTTCGCGCTTCCCTGCGGATTCCAATTCTCCGAGTGCGCCATCTGCTACGAGGCAATTGATATGGTAAACGTGACTGTCACCACATGCGGCCACACATTCCACTCGTCTTGCGCATTCAAGGCGCTTGAACACGCTGACTGCTGCCCAATGTGCCGTCACCAGCTCATCGACGAACCGGTAGAGGACGAAGATGAGGAAGGGTCCGAAGAAGGGTCCGAGGACCAAGAAGACGACGAAGACCACGAAGACCAAGAAGAGGAGGAAGATTCAAGACCAACGATGGAGCAGCTGGCCACCAAGCTCCAGAACATGGGCTACACGCCGGTGGATTTCCTTACGCTGTTCATGAGAAACATCTTGAAGCGCCAGGACGCGACTCGCCAGTCGGAAGACTTCTTGGAAACCCTGAACGATAAGATTGACGACATCGTGGACGGCAAGATCACCATGGCTCATGTGGACCAGCGCACCTACGCCCAAGTCGCATCGCAAATCAAGGACTTGGTCCGCCAAGGTCAACCTCAAGAGCAGCAAGCTGTCTAAAATAAAAAACCAAAATAAAAAATTAGTAGTAGAGTAGTAATGTAATTTGTTTGAACCCCTTTCTTGTAACCTAAATAACCCTTTTTTAATTGTGTTACGTGTCCCATCTTTTTTTCTTATGCAATATTATTGTGGCGAAACCCAATGGAAGAGGACCTTGAAACCCTTTTAAAGCTTGCGGAATGCATAACAGCCAATCCATCTCTCTCCCCCCTCCTCTTTTGTGAACAAGCAAAAGAGCAATCCAAACATCTCCCTTCTCACATCAAATCCATTCTAACATCATTTGCAACCGTAGGTTCTGAAACAGGATTCTTGCTAATCAATACAATTCCATTAGATGACGCAACAATACCACAAACCCCATCAGGTAATAAATATACAGTTGGTGAGACAACAATCCTAGCCAAAATTCAAGCAATATTAGTTAGCGCAATAAGCGATCTGATAGCTTATGAAGCGGAAGGATGTGGAACCCTTTTTCAAGACATAGTGCCATTAAAAGCCATGGAACACGCGCAAACAAGTCTTGGAAGTAATACAGAATTAGAGATACACACGGAGCAAGCTTTTTCCAAATTAAAACCAGATATATTAAGTTTAGCGTGCCTTCGTGGCGACCCAGAAGCATTCACACATATTTTTCCAGTTCAGACTATATTAAACAATCTAACAACTGAAGAAAAGGCACTACTTAGGGAGCCATTATGGAAAACCGGCGTGGATCTCTCATTTAAATTAAATAATAATGACTTTATAGACGGAGACATAAGAGGTCCAATGCCAATAATAAGCGGAACCCAAGACGACCCCACATTAATTTTTGACCAAGATTTAATGACAGGAACAACTCCGGAAGCAACAGACATGATAAAAAAAATCGTAGATATTTATTATCAAAAAAAACTCCGACACAATTTAAAACCAGGAGAAATACTTCTGATAGATAACAGAAGAGCAGTTCATGGACGTTCGGCTTTTAAACCAAGATATGACGGAAAAGATAGGTTTCTAATCCGTTGTTTCGCAACATTTGACCTTTCAAAAAGTGAATACGCGAGAGAAAACCATGCTAGAACAATCTCAGCAATATATAGCTAATCCACTTTTAAAAAAGTGGAGCAAAAATCACGTCTATTTTTAAGCCCAAAGCTTCGCTTAAAAGTTGAACTTTATAAATTTCCAATTCATATTTAATAGGACAAGATAACATCAGTATTAATATCTCTGCGTCCACTGATAAAGTATTGTAGTAGCATTAACCATTTAGAGTGTCCAACAACTAATTCCCATTTGCAGTTGATTAATACAATAAAGCCAAATATGAATAATAAAAGACGCGTCTCTTTATTAATGGAAGGTCTTATTTCAAGCAAAGGATTAAATAAATAAAGAGATAATAAAGCCATGGATACAAGGAAAATAAATTCAAAGTATTCTTTCAACATGGCAAGCTTCAAAGAGAGAGAAGTTTCTCCCTTATTTTTTCTGACAAGAATGAAGTGACATACGCCGCAAACAACGAACAATATTTTGCTTAAAAATACGCATATAATAAAACTGTCATAATAGTTCATTATAGAATAAGTCTATAATAAAAAATGAAAGAAAAAAAAAGTTAAAAAATAAAATATATAAAAACAATAATAATAAATGAGTTTCCCACAGACACCATTGAATAATGCATTTGATTTTAATTCAACAATAAAGCCGAACCAAACCGTTTCGGCGCACTTAACAACATGTATATATTGCAGTAACCAAGAGTCAATACCATTGATAGCGGATGGTTCATTTAGACAATGCACAAAGTGCAGAAAAAATTTCAGAGCGCAAATAATGAATATGCATCAAAAAATGCAAACACCATCGCAGCCGGTTTCATATCTTACACCGATGTTTCAAACCATGCGACCGATTTATATGCCACCACCTTCAAACAAATAATCTGATCAATATATATATATGCAGCCACCGTGCAGTATTTCATGCGCCTTAGCACTAGTGTTCATAATATCAATGATCTATATGAACAATGCGACACAAAAGAGTCAAACAATTCAGGTATATCAAGAGCAGTTGCCAACAAATCTTAAAAACTTATACGCGAAGCTAACAACAGAACGTCTTCACATATATTATTATGGCTACATTCTGGGGTTCATTCTTTCTCTCATCGTGATCATTTATAATTACCAAAAGACTAAGGGAAAAATGACAACAACAACGATGGTTTGCTTGACAGTAACAATCAGTTTCATAACAAATTATTTTTATTACATGTTATCTCCGAAGTCGGATTATATGTTGAATCACATAAATTCTCCGGATCAGACGAAGGCGTGGTTGGCGATGTATAAACACATGCAATATTATTTTCATGCAGGATTAGCGTTGGGGATAATAGCAGTAGCCTTTTTAGCAATTGCGTTCAGATGCTAACCCCCCCAACCCTCTTTAAGCCCACCAAATATATATTCTGTAAAACAACTTAGAGACAACCGGCCCTATTATAGTGTGAAGGGCACCCAGTGGTATCATACAGCAATCCGACGCATTTTAAGCAAAAACCGATACCAGCATACAAAATCATGAAGTAAACCATTTATTTCATGAGTTTCCAGCCCTTCACCCAAAACAAAAATCATTCAAGAATAATCAAAAGTAATATTTTGAAAAAGGGTTTAAAGAGAACCATAACATTTATAATGCGCATCCGATATCGTCTAGTTGGTTAGGATAGAGGGTTTTCACCCCTCTGGCCAGGGTTCGAGTCCCTGTATCGGAACATCACAGCTCTTGTAGCTCAGTTGGTTAGAGCATCAGTCTTATGAGCTGAGGGTCTGCGGTTCAAGTCCGCACTAGAGCATTAACCTTTAGAAAAGGTTGAGTCAAAACTGGCTCAAAGTTTCCACCACTCTTACCAAAAGTGGCTCCCAATTGGTTTTGCTCCACTTTTCTTAAAAGTGGATGTTTTCCTCCAGCAACTAAAGAATTCAAAATTTTGTCTTTGAAGACTCCGGAAAACAGCAAAAAACGTTTTGATCAACTTTTCTCAAAAGTTGAAAAGCAGTTATGGCCGAGTGGTTTAAGGCGACGGACTTAAGACCCGTTATCTATGATGCGTGGGTTCGAACCCCACTGGCTGCAAATGAGTTGTTTGTCTCATTAAAATAAACACCAAAGCAAGTGTGGCCGAGTGGTTTAAGGCGACGTGTCTGCAGCCGTTATCTATGATGCGTAGGTTCGAATCCTACCGCTTGCAAAAAATACCAAAAGGTAATCACTCAAAGCCCTTTTTTTCATGCAGCTATGGCCGAGTGGTTTAAGGCGATGGATTCAAGACCCATTATCTATGATGCGTGGGTTCGAACCCCACTGGCTGCAAAAAATGAAAAATTAAATATAAACAAAAATATAAAATAAAATAAAAAAATAAAGATTCCTGCAAACGGCCGAGGGGAAGGAATCATGACAGCAACTCAACCAAAATTTAAGAAATAGTAGCTTAGACTATTATACCTTTATCTTTAAACAAGAAAAGGTAATTGACGTTAATTTCACCTCTTAATAATGTGTGATTGACGAAATTTGTTCCAAACAGCAACTCTTATTATAGTAATAATAACAGAAACAGGAACAAGCAAAAAGCGTAAGGTAACGCGGATGGGCTCTCATAGTGTAGTGGTTAGCACCACAGACTTTGAATCTGTTATCCTGGGTTCGAGTCCCAGTGAGAGCTTTAAGAAAACGGTCCAATTTATACCCGGTTAGCTCAGTCGGTAGAGCGCTAGCCTTTTAAGCTAGTGGTCGAGGGTTCAAGCCCCTCATCGGGTGTTTCCACTTTTTCTAAAAGTGGAGCAAAAGAATAATTAATGAGTATAAAATAGAAAATTTTAAAAAAGCCTTATAGTGTAGTGGTTATCACGTATCCTTTACACGGATGAGATGTGGGTTCAATTCCCACTAGGGCTAATCCACTTTTTCAACCTTTGAGAAAGGTTGAGCCAAACTTTCCTCAAATGGTTTTTGCTCCACTTTTCCCAAAAGTGGACGTCTTCATCACAGCAATCCAACCAAACTTTAATTATAAAAGCCCAAATTGAAGACCGCACCCCCATTGCTTCTGTAGCTCAGTAGGTAGAGCAAACGGCTGTTAACCGTTAGGTCGCAGGTTCGAGCCCTGTCAGGAGCGATTCAACCTTTTTGAAAGGTTGAGCCAAATAAAAAATATATATAACAAATTTTTATATATATTTAACAATTCAAATACTTATAAAATTATCATTATATATTATATCACAATGCCAAGAAGTGTAATGATGATAAAATTAACAGTTCCATCTTATTTTACTGATTATAGAACTCCAGAGCAAAGATACAATGATAATTATTTAGAAAATTTTCTATATTTGCGACTATTAAAGCACCTTAAATTTATTAATACAGAGGATAAAAAAAACAAAACTATTTCTGATTTAATTAACTTGATAGAAGATTATATTGGAACAAATTTGGATTACATCCAATATTTAAATTATTATGATGGTTTAAATTCATTTTGGTCAACCCAAAAAACCAAACAAGAACAAACTGAATTACAAAAAAGAAAAGATAAATACATGGAACAAAAAGGCGGCGGCGAAGAAGAAATAAACTATTATACGGAGAGTAAAAAAGTGGATTCTATAAAAAATTATCCATCATACGCACAGTTAATTAATTCCAGCAATTTCAACGCTACACTAAAATTAATACCAGAAGATTTAAAAAAGTTGACTTTAAACTCTTCAATTAAAGAAGATACCCTTTTAAATTTATTAATGGGAAGAAATGTTGATATAAGCACGTGCAATGATAATATAAGATATATTTTAGCTGAAAGTAAATATCGTTCAATAAGAGACTCCCCAATAATTCCAGAAAACGATAAAGTCATTGAATGTGAAAAATTAAAAAAAACATTAAAAGAAATAATTAATGAGAATAATGATAAATGTCCAAATAAAATTAAAATGCCAGATGATAGCTATTGGTTAAATTATCACAATAATCGTTCGTTTTATGCAGTAAATTATAGTTGTGAAAATTTTATAGTCCCAGTTCCATATAATAAATTTGCAGGAAATAAAGTTGTAATGAATGCAAAAGTAGAAGAATCCTTTGAAACTATATTACAAAATATACATGATAAATGCTTACTCCTTGAAAGTAAACAAAACCCCAAAGCTGGGTCTGTATCAGCTCCAGAAAACTTAGATTTATTATTTGGCGCTTCGTCCGATTCATCACAAATAGTTACAATTTTAAGAGATTTGTTTTTAAATAAATCATTTAACCCTCATGAATTTATTGAATATAATTCTATTGAACAATTTAATAGCAACGCAACCACCGTTAATTTTTTAGAATACTTACTAGAATATTTTAGACCTGAAAATAATATGAACGAATATTCGTTTGATTATAATTTGCAAAGTCCAGTTGTTTTTTCTTATACAATTGATAATTCAACAGTAACAGATCTTGCAACACCACCTGCAAATCCAACTTTAAAACCATATTTAGATTGCTCTAATACAGTATTACCACAAAATTTCAGTTACAATGATTACTATTTTGTAAACGTGCCTCCTTATTTAAAACGTGGAAATTATTTTGAATTAAATATTTTACCAGATGATGCTATAGAAGATAATACATTTAAAAGAGATGATAATACTCAAGTAGTAAATTATGACACAAAATTCATAAGATTTACTCTAGAGAATCCATCAGACAAATATTCCATTTTATTATTGAATAAAAGAGACTCAAACACGCCAGAATATTATATACAAACAGTGCCAATACCAACGACAGACACAAAAGAAAATACAGGTGAAGAAGGATATAAATTTGCACACGCTATAATTATTGAATTATACACACCGAATGTTCCTGGCAATTTAATGAGTAAATTAATCCAATATTCTGACAAAATAAAAACCAACCCCTTGTATCAAAATCTTAGTCAACTATACACCAACTTTCAAACGTATTCAAGAGAAACTGTGTATAATAATACCACTCTTTCAACCCTATTAAACAGATACAAGTTATTAGAAACGCAATTTAAAAATTTACCAATATATGCAAGTGAAGAATCAGAATATAAAACTTTTATTAAAACTGAGTATGAAAAACCGCATCCGTTAGCGAATTATAATATTAAACAAACAATAGAAGAGGTAACAAGCTACCACAAATTTGCAAAAACCCAAAAAACCCAAACGTTTATTTATCCAAATTATCCAGGGTTAACAACATTCTATGCACCATTAAATACTCCTCTCCCTGTTCAATCAGGCGAAATAGAAATACTTGATGACGCATCAAAATTAATTCCACCACCACCATCATATCCTAGAGTTGGTCCAGAACAAATTTTCCAAGAGGAACAAGAAGAACAAAAAAAATATAATTTAAGCGATGCGGATTTTTCTAGAAAACCTACCGACAAGGCAACTAACAAAATATTAGATCCGGCTAGAATAATAACAAAATATATAGGCGACAGAAATTTTAAACAAAAAACCGGTTACGGAGTAGCTTATTATAAGAATGGCAACAAGTATGAAGGTAATTGGGAAAACGACAAAAAAGAAGGACCAGGAATATCAACAGAAATAGTTAACTATGTTACAGGAGAAATTGGTTGCGTTTGTAAATTTTATTACAGAGGATTTAACATATTAACTAAAGATTATGTTTATCCAGATTCAAATAAGGCAATAACAAACCTAGTAAATAGTATTGTTGAATATACATACTTAGAACAAGCTGCAAAAGCCCAACAACAAATCCCAAATCTTTTCAAATATGTATTTGAAACCAATTTTTGGGAGGAAGTGGAGGAAGAAGAGTCTAGAAATTCACCTGTTATAGTAGGAGCTCCTAGATCAAGATCAAGTTCTATTGCAGATTCAGATTCAGGGTCAAAAGAAGACGAAGAAGAAGAAGAAGAATAAATTTAGAAAAAAATAATAACCAAAATAATAACCGAAATGCATTATTATATAAAAATAAATATATGTAAAATATATAATAATGTCTGAACAAGAACCATCCAAAACAATTCCAGGAACAAGTGAAACAAGTAAAACGAGTGGATTTAATGCATCAGAAGATTCTCAACAAGCAAAAGACATGTTAGAAATTTTAAATAATTATTTACAAAGTAACCCAGGAGATGCGGAATCATTGATTATAAATGAAGATGGACAAGCAAATGAAGAACTTGTAACAAAAATAGAGCAATCAATCCCTCAACAAGAACAATCAGAAAAAACCCCATTAATTGCAAGCTTCATAGATTATCTAAAAAAACCTATTTCATTTGAGATTTTTTATCAATTCATGAAAATATCCCCAGAAATTGAAGAAACATTAAAAGCAAAAAAAATTAATATTTTAAAAGCAATTGAAATAATAAAAGTAATAATAAACCCAACAAGTGCAATGGACGGAATTTTTGATTCAAATTTTTTAGAGTTAATTACAAATGCAGTCCAAAAATTGTATTATATATTTTCAGAAGAAGAACCAATTGGCGTAGCGTTAAAGTATGAATTTATGACAGATTTTTTAAGAGCATTGTTGGTTTTAATGCTTGATGAATTATCAGAAAATGATATAGTAGAGATGAATGCTCAGTTGGAAATATTAGAAGGAATTTCTATTACGTGGCGAAAATATGGAAATTCTCCAGAATATCTTGGAGAATCAGAAAGTCATATATTTGGCGATTTTACATTGCGTGAGATACCAGGTTATTTGGATTTCATAACAAGTTTTGCTATAGAAACATATAATTCAAATGATGACGAAGAACCTCAAACAGAAACACCAACCGGAGAAGGCTTGCCAACAGATTCATCTGAACAACAGGAGGTCAAAAGAACAGATGATGTGCCAGTTGCCTTGCCGGTTGCAGTGCCAGTTGTTAAAGCACCCAAAAGCTGGGCTCAAAGCTGGGATGAGTTGCATAAAAATTTTGGAGATATTGTTGCACCTCAAACCCCAAAAAAACCCCAAATCCTTAGAGTTGGTGGAAAAAAATACAAAAAATCAAAAAAGAGAAACCAAAAAAAGCCAAATAAAAGATCAAAGAAACAAACCGGTGGCGCAGGACAACCAGTAAGAGGTATTAAAAATTTTGCAGCAGAATCTCCATTAGGATCTAAAACTTTGCTAGCATGGGCAACAAGATTTGGGTTTACTGGTGTAGCTAGATATGGGGCACACATAGAGTCACCTTTAGCATTTAAACAAATTCAAGAAGCGGACTTACCACAATCAGCGGACTTATTTGGAACTAAAATTATAAACTCATTAAGCGCATTTAATGATGCAATAATACACGATAAAACAATTGGTGAAGCAAATAAAGCAAAGTGGAAGACTTTTATTGATGTATACGTTAAAAATGCAAATCTCCAAGGATTAGAAGCAAAAGCAACTTCTATGATAAATTTAGAATTATCTGGACACATGGCAGCAGAAGCTGCTGCTCTTAGAAATAAATTAAACAAGTTGGAATTAGAAGAAGAAGAACAAACTGGTGATGAAAATAGCCCAGACTATTGGAAAAATAAAATGAAGAACATTGAAAAAAGAAAAACTATATTAAAAACATTAGAAACGCAAACGGTGGATGACGATGGTGATTTTGAAAAACCAATATCACTAATAGAACACAATATAACAGAAGATGACATAACTGATGATAATGGTGCAACAATAATACCTGGTGGAGAATACACAAAAGTATATAGAAATAAAAAAGAATTTAGGGCACAAAGAAAAGAATATTTAAAATGGTTATGGCTAGAATCTACTAGCGCTCAAGTAGTAGACGCCATAATAAACAGATTTACTAAAGGAGATGGTGGTGCAGGTGCTATAACGTATTATGATGAAGAATTTAAAAAACAAACAGAAAACTTCCTTGATAGTAAAGCATATAAAACCCATATGGAACATTATCAACAATTAGGTTTTAATACCAGTAAAATTGCAATAGAAATTGCAGCAAATCCGCAAGCCTTTGGAATTATGGGAAATTTTATAGTAGAATTAAGCAAGACTAAAGATGAAACCAACAATGCTTTATCAACGTTTGTTGCTCAACCATTGGCTCAAAAACTTGCAGAGTTTGATGCAGAACAATTATTGGGCTCTGGACATGTTACTGATGTATTAAATTCGCCTATTTCAGCAGCAACGTCACTGTATGTTGCATATAAATTAAGTAATTTGGCAAAAGAAGGAACAGAAAAAATATTAGGACCCAATGGAAAAAAATCGTTTTTACCAATGGCCGCACAAGCAACGGTGGGTGCGGCAACGGCGGTTGGAATGTTTAAAGGAGTTATGCCAAACGTGGCACCACTTGCAGGTTATTTTTTGCACCCCATCGCCAACAAAATAGGACAAGATATTGTAGACTTACCATTAACGGATGCTACTATTTTAGCTGGTGGTGTTTTTGGATATTATCTTGGAAAATGGCAAGGAGAACGTATTGGAAGGTATTTTGATAAACCTGGAGAACAATCAAGTGCTAATATATTGGCTAAAAACTTGGGAAGAGTCGGAGCTGGAGTAGGGAGTCTTGGAGGAGGTTTTTTTATGAGAGCATTATTAACAGAATCAGCCGGAAAAGCTATAATAAATGGAAATGCACATTTATTAAAAGCATTAAAAATGTTGCCTTATAGTGAATTTATTGGAAATTACATTGGCATTGCCAACGAAATGTATTTTTTTTATTTTTTTGCAAGAATAGTTCCACAAATGATTAACAAGTATTTTTTTGGAATAAAAGGTAATGTAAAGTTTACAACGCCAACATTATCTGGCATATTGCCATCAATTGAAATACCAATCTCTACGGAATTAGTTTTTGAAATTGTGGGGATGGTAATTTTATATGCTTCATTATGGATAATTACAGGAGGGTTAGGTCCGTTGGGAGTAATTGTAACAAGTGGTTCTCATATTATGTCTCAATTAAGATTATGGGGGATAATAGCTTCATTGTTTGGTCTTCCTTTTAATTATGCTGTGATAAAATATAAGACTGGTAATTATTTCAGTTGGTTCACCGAATATTCGTGGCTGACATTTGCGCCATTCACAAAAATTATGGAAAAATATAACAAAAGAATGGATGAGGCATACCAAGTCATGACAACCGGTGTGAATTATGGAAAGGGAACTGATATTGATTGGATCGCAGCTAAAGGGACAAAAGGAGCAATTGACGTAAATAAACATAAATTTGGTGTAGATTATGCCAAATTTGACCTCAAATCGCCAACAGTTGCAACATGTGCCAATGGATCAACAGTGTTAAAACCAGATGCTCAAGGTAATTTTGATATATCTCAGTGCGGAACAGCAGTTCCAGACGAATCATATTCTGCAATGATGGCGTATCGCGCAATTTTCACGAGCGCTGTGGCTGGATTTGAGGTTTTTAATGCTTATTACAAAATTTCTACAGATAATTTAAAATCATCAGGCGAAATAAGACAAGAAGTTGAAAAAACACTTGACGAATTGCGCAAGAATGAAGAACAATATACTTTTACTGTTGATAAATTAAAAGTAGCGTTTAATGCTATAAGTGGTTTTGATGGGAGTGATGATCCTCCATATATAAGAAAATTTAAAAATATGACTAAAGATTTTCAAGAAAGTCAAGCAAAACTACTTGATGCACAAGAAAAAATAGCGAGATTTTTTGAAAATGCAAAACGTAACTTAGGAGCTGACGTAGACCGAGCACAAAGAGAGAAATTACAGCAACAATCTATGGAACAAGCAAGAACCCTGCAACAAGAAGAACTTAAACTTAAAAAAGACCTTGCAATACGACAGGCAGATCTGCAAAGAGAACTTGCAGATAGTCAAAAAGAACATGAAAAACAAATCGCAGCCCAACAGGCAGATCTGCAAAGAGAACTTGCAAAACAAGCTGAACAGTCTAGATTAGCTGCTGCAACAATAACAGCCGCAGGAATACCACAAACGCAAGCAGCATCACTCCCTACAGCATCACCACCATCATCATCACTCCCAGAAGCAACATTAGGTAGAGGCGCACTAACATCAGCAGTAACATTTCATCCAAATTTAACAAAAGCCATAAAAGGGAAAAATTCTATTGGAATTGCTGCTGCACTATTAAATAATGAAATAGACATATCCGATATTAAATCCGAATTAGACGAGAAAGGAATTTACGATGACGTTTTGGCACAATATAATGAACAATTGGTACAAAAACAAGCAGAAAGAGTAGCAGCAAGAGAAGCAGCACAGCGCGAGGGTGACCAACAAGGACCACGTCGCCGCCTAAATGCAAAGAAGGCTGGAGGAGCTTTTGGTGGAAAAAAAACAAAAAGAAGCAGAAAACAAAAAAAAGGAAAACACACAAGAAGAAATAAATAAAAAAGCTTGATATTTTATTAAATAAAAAATCAAACATCCACTTTCTCAAAGTGAAATTTTGCTCCACTTTCTCAAAGTGGATTATTGCTTCTTCTGGAACTTTTGAACGCACTCCCAAATCTTAGCAGACTCCTCCATGCCAAAAGCACCACGACGTTGAGCTAGCGATAAAAAACTAACAAGAACATTCAACGCAACATTCTCATCAGTGATAACAACCTCAACAAGCTTGACCTCAGGTTTCTTTTCCTCAGTAGGTGTAGATGATCCTTCAACAAAATCCATTATGAATAATAATACAATTTAATTTTAAACCATTTTCATTACAAAATAATAAAACATTAATAATAAAATTTTGTATTTCGGCACTTAAAAAAAAATTGAAATCCTTTCATAAGAAACTTCTATCTTCAAACCCCACAGAAAGAATGTCGGCACAACCTGAATCAACCATTATGTCCAGAGAGAAAATTATTGATAATGCAAGCGTGGATTTCCACAATGCGTCAATGCCTCGGCTTATTCCTGTTCTACCGCTACCTGTAGAACAAGATGTAAAGGAATCCGAGCTACCTCCTGCAGGAGAAGTTTCTCCACCTGCAGCTGAATACAACTTCAACTTGTTTCCGGAGAACTCAGCATATACATTCGGCATCTTCAAGCTGAAAATCGCAGACACTCCAATGCTAACCCAAACCCAAGTGTTGGACAGCAACAGTGACATCTCAGGGTCCATGAGCGACGAATGCAAGGACGGAAAGAGCAAGATGCAGCACGCAAAGCACACGCTAAAAAATATTGTCACCGCTCTAGCCAAGAGCGAGGGCGCATCTGTCGCAATGGCCACTTACGGCTTTGACGACAAGGTGGAGGAAATCTTCCAAGACACCAAAATTACCCAAGAAAACGCTGCAGAACTGCGAAACAAGCTGGACCAGTTGGAGCCTCGCAATGGCACGGACATTTATCAGCCACTGGAGCTGCAAGCCAAGCGCGCCGCAGCACGCCAAGCAGTGAACCCAACCCTTCGCCAGACCAACATCACGATGACTGATGGTCAAGCGAATCAGGGAAAAACAAGCTATTCCGAGATGGCAACACAAGTTGCGCCCAACTGCACCAATATCTTTATTGGTTTCGGCGGTGACCACAACGCTGTAGGCCTACAGCAGCTCGCCGATGCCCAGCCCAACGGCTCCTACTTCTATGTAGCAGAGATTGAAAAGGCCGGCCTTGTTTTCGGCGAGGTCATTCACCAGATGCTTTACACTGCGCTAACCAACATCACGATTTCAACGGAGAACGCCGAGATCTACGACTACAAGACGAACTCTTGGTCAACCAGCATCCAAGTTTCTTCCATTGTGAGCGAGGCCACCAAGACCTACCATTTGCGTTCAACCACGCCCAAAACTGCCTGTGTCCACATTTCTGCGCAAAGCGCGGTGCATGGGGACCAAGAGCCAACACCTCTAGATCTTGACGACGTGATTCTTCACAATCCTCCTGAAGAGACTGTTGACTTGAGCATCTATATGTTGCGCCAACGCACGCAAGAGCTCACGTTCAAGGCACATCAGCACTCGCTCAAGCTTGTCAACGACCCAAAAGTATCCTACGCTCCTGAGACGCGCGACGCTTACTACGAGACTCAAAAGTCCATCCGTAAAGAACTCGCTGAGTATCTGAAGTTCATGAAGCAGTTTGCTAAGGAGCAGAACCTGGAGGAAGACGAGCTTCTTGGAACACTGATTGACGACATTGTCATCATTCTCCAGACGTTTGGTGGTCACAAGGCCGTCATGTATTCTAGCGTCCGAACTGGTTCGCAGGGAAGACAGACCTCCAACAACGTGGGTTACGTCGCGCCGGAAGACATGGTTGGTGGAGCTCCTCGCTTGCAAAGGCACAACAATGGTTTGCGCCGTCAAAACGCGAATGCGTGGCACCAAGAAGATGATGACGCATTTGATGCATCGCTCTTGTCACCACCGACTCTGGCGCGCGCACTAACTCGCACCCACACCACTCCAAGACAGATGACACTGATGCGCGAGTGCAGTCAAGGAAGTGCCGTATCCGAACTTGACGACGACGAGGAGACGCCTAAAGCAATTCCGTTTCCTACCATTGGAGAAGATACAGAGGCAGGCGCAGGCGTTTAAAATTAAAAACAAAGTATAAAAATAAAAACAAAAAGAAAAACAGAAAAACAGAAAAATAAAAACAAAAAGAAATAAAAAAATAAAATAAAAACTTTTTTTATTTTGGTACGACCTTTACTAAAAGGAATTTTTTGTTCCGTAAAAATCAGGATTTTTCTGACGAACATCATTGCTTAAAATAGCAGGAACACTAGAGCCAGTTATAGAGCTAATATTTGCATCACTAGAAGAATCCATGGTTGGTGGTTTTTTGAAGCTGACATCAACGAGAGAAGCCCCTCTCATAATTTCATCCTTTAATTGATTCAATAATGGAAATTTATCTTTGTTAAAATTTTCAGTAACCGTATCAGGAGTCAAAGAAGTTGTGTCCTCACTATTTGGTTTAACTGGCATTCCTTGCGCATCAATCCCCCAAAGTTTTTGCCAAACGGAAGAAACTTCTGCACCATTGCCAGTATTCAAAGAAAACGGACAAGAGTAGTTAGCCGGATCGTCTAAGGCAACGCATGGATTACACTCAGAACCCAAAAATTTAAATCCATTTACAACCGAAGGTAAATCTGCATTATTAACAGCTGTAACCTTTGAGTTCATGTTTCCGTAAATTCCATTATATCCAGTATATTCAATTTTTTGCATAGACAGTTTTCCACTCTCACTATCTTTTCCACAGCGAACCAGGTTATTAACATTTTCAGGCATGTCTTCGTTGTGTCCAATAACAGCGCCATTGATTAAAAACGTTCCCTCTTTAGAGTTCCAAGAGAGAAGCTCAATAATAGCAGCTTGATTATAAACGGATTGCGCGTTTTCTAAAGAGGCACCAGGTTCAGTGTTAATAATATTATTTTCTTGAATAGCAGTTTTATACATTTCTTGAACGTCTGAGGACCAGGGCCATTTTCCATTCTTCAATAACTCTTGAACTTCTTCCGCGGTGGCTTGTTTTTGAAGAATATCTAAATCAAAACGTAAATTGGGGTTATGGATCTTTTGAAATTTGACAAAGTCGGCAATTATATTTTGAGGCCAAACGGACGTTTTTGGAACAGGATATCCTTCAGGGAATAATCCGCGAGCGACACTAACACCACCAGAAGCGCCAGAACCATTAAGAGGTGAAGCACTGGAAGCAGAATTAGAGCCGGTGCCACTAGACCCAGCTCCAGAAGCCTTAGAATACCAAGAATTCCAAGAATTCCTATTAGAAACATCATCTGAATTATCCCAAGGATTAGAACCAGAACCATTCTTGGAACAATTGGAACCAGTCATATCCACAGAAGCAGTTAATCCATCAGGACAGCATCCAAATTTAGACTTAAAACAAGCAGCAACAGGTGGTCCAACAGTGGGACAATTAGAACCGGCTGAATCAACCTTACTCGTGCTTCCATCAGAACAACATCCAAATTGAGAACTAGAGCAAGCAGTAGATGAAATTGCTGAATTAGGAAAAGTTACAGGAGCGCCACAAGACGTGCATTCTGATGGATAAACACAATTAATAGTAGAACCATCCGGATTAAACTGATAACTGTTGGGATCAGTGGAGCATTCCCAAGGACACGACAAGGTTTTTTTATCAATACTAACCTTGCAATTTCCAGTGGGTTCAGTTGGTGCAGCGCATCCAGGTTTACACATTGACTCAAGCCCTTCTACTTCAACACAGCTAATTTGGAATGCTTGATAAACAATAACAGCAATAGCGGCAAAACCAATTCCCCATTTAATATCCATTATGCTTATTACAATAACAATAAATGCAACAATTAAGTTTCCTAAAAAACTTTTAAAAAGGAATTTAAAGTAGCTCGGCTTAACATATACAAGAATGGCTAATAAAATGAGAACTAAAATAACACCAATCATTGCGCCTCCAGCATTTCCTGTAAGTCTTGGTATATTATAATTATTATTCATTACTAATTATAATATATAAAAATATATAAAATATTGCCACGCATTTCTATTAGATTAGATTACCGGCCAGTAGAACCGAACCCACCAGCGCCTCTCTCAGTCTCAACACCCAACTCAGACTCCGACTCAACAATCATTACATAAATGGGAACCATTGCAGGCGCAACAACTTGCAACAACTTACTATACTTATCAACAAAATAGTCATTATCAAGGCCGAGCAAACAATCAAACTTGCCAATCAAATCACCACGATAACCGCTGTCAATAATTCCAATACTATTTGCCAAACGCAAAGGAGTTCCAGATAAACTAGAACGAGGACACATTTGAAACCCAGTATTAAAAACCTTGCCATTCTCGCATACCATTTGGGCGGAAGTTTTAACTGAAAAATTAATTTTAGTAACATCTCCACCCATGCATTGATTCTCAAATGGAGCAAATAAATCAAACCCAGCATCAGGGAACCCACTATTAATCATCTTTGCATTATGCGCAACAGCAGCACTTTGATACATACTAGTCAGAACATTATCATTGCTGTTAATAAACAGCTTGAGAACCATAACTCGGTCAGAGTTATGAAACGAAATATTATTGTTATTGAGAATGTTATTCAAGATGATGTTATTATTGATGATGTTATTATTGATGTAGTTATCATTATTAAACGTCGCCATTATAAATAACAATATAGCCAAGTTTTTAAATCTTTTCTATATTTAATTACTATTAAATGAAACCAAGTCAATAAAAATATTTAATATGTCCAAATAGTAGTCCAAAGAGGCGGTAATAAAATCTCCGTAATACTCACGCTGTAATATATTGTTAGTATCGTAAACTACGTAAAGAGAGAAAAGAATGAGTCCAGCAACTGATAACCCTTTTACAAACATAGAAGATGTGCCAGAAAACATTACAACAAGTTGAACAATGATCAAAAGTAAGAGAGCATAAAATAAGAATGCCGCAAATTGAAAACCGAGATTAATTCCAAACATGATTAGCAACGCACCAATTAAAAACATGAAACCAAATATGCTAATAGTTCCAAGAATTGCCATTTGAATTAACTTTGGGTCAACCGTCTTTTTCATGAATGACAACATTATACCCCAGCAAGCTGAAAATACTGAAAATAAAATAAATTTCAACCAAACCGGCATTGGAACAAGCGCCAAAACAATAAGGATTAAAATCTCTACTATAAAAAGCCCCCAGAACATCCCAGTATTTTTATCATCACCTTTATAGTTCATCATGATGTAATATGTAATGCCTAATTGAGTAATTAAATTGGCAAAAACAGCCAATAAAAATTCCTTTTTCTCATTTAATAACTTTAAAAAAGAACTAGTAGATCCAGCGCCTCCTTTTAATCCTTTTCTCTTACCACCGGTCATGGCATGAAGATTAAAATGATGAAACCCAGAATATCTTCCAGAACCACTTTTTCCGCCAAAAAGTTTTTCACATAACGCAGAATTTACCATATGATATATAATATAATATGATAAAAATATTAGGTCCATAGTATCTCTTAATTTGCTATAGTAGTTGTATTATTATTATTTTTGTCAGACCAATACCATGCAGGAGGTGTATCGTAATATATATTAGAAATGGCAGGAGGCACGTAATAAATTCCTTTGGTCTTATTACTGCCGTTGTTAGCGGCAAAAGGGAACGGTTTCAAGCGACCAACAGGATTGGCGCATTGTCTTTGAATTTGTAATGTGTATTGGCTAGATGTTTGTGGTTGATATAAAGTCTTGGTGTAACCTGCCCCAGCTGTGATCTGAGTAAAACTCTTTCGTCTGGCAGTTGTGACGGCCTGTGTATTGGTTACAGCATTGAAACCAAGAGGAGCGCCGCAAATGCGATGACCAAGATAAACTTGGGGTTTATTAGTATCATTAACACAAATATTTGCGGCAGCCTTTGTTTGGATATACAACCATTGACTGCCATTATCTGACATGTTATCATTGGCGCCCTGAGGTTGGACCCAGTAATTAGGGTATTGTCCATTATGAATCCATCTGTATTTCTTCTCTAACATTCCCTTTGTAGAGAGAACAGAAGGCTTAATATATTGATATTGAGCGCCCTGTGTATCGCCTCTTACGTGGGGTGAGTTCATGACAGGCTGAGGACTAGCATATGTTCCACAGCAACCGCCACTGCCTCTGGGGAATTGGCCATAAAAAGGAGTTCCTTGCTTGGAGAATGCACTACTTTTTCCGATATAGCCAACATTTCTGGTCCCACCGTTGAGAGAAAATCCGACAACTCCAGGTGTAGTAAGTGAAAATTCAGTAGATTTGCCAAAGGGGCCTTGTGATAACCAGATTCCTCCAGGTGTTTTGGCTGATCTTTTAGAACCATAATTAATAACTCCCTTCTTTTTGAATGCTTGAATTGACATATATATCATATTTGGAGATAAAAAAACAAATCAAATAATCAATGCGCTTCTTCTCTCACAATCTGATTCAACCAATTTCAAAATCAGCCAATATAACTTTGTTTGTGATATTGGTTTTAATAATAAAGCAGCATCAGAGTTTCCTAGTTTTTCCCCAACTAAGCAATAAATCGCCAAAGCACCTAAACTATAATAAAAACATTTGTGAGAGACTTTTGCTGGAATGGACTGAAGTTCCAAAATTTCTGGTGAATAAAAACCTTGTTCAGCTGTGCGATTAAAAGGTGAAAAAAACATTAATTGTCCATTGCGACTCTCCCTAATAATATCTGGATTAGTGCATATAAAAATAGATTTATCAATAACAATAATATCGTCCAAGTGAATACAATAAAAACCGTGGCCTTGTTTATCAAGAAACATGTGTTGTTTATATAAATCGCAAATTATCTTAAAAGTCATATAGTAGTCAACTAGTCCCTTTTTATAATAATAAGATAATGGTTTTACCAAAGTGGAAAAAAAATTAATAGAAACTGGTTCCTTATTAGCTGAAATAATATACGAGCCAGGTAATCGCTCATTTAAAACATTAAATATGGAGTAAAAAAATGGTGTATTACTTTTTAAATCTGTAAGTAAAACCTGATATGTATTTTCGGATATTTTTTTCATTATTATGTTTTAAAAATAAAAAAAGACGGATTATTAAACGTGATGAAAAAAGTGTGGTTATAACCACGCTCTTTTCTTTTTTTATTTTGTTTTTTAGTTTTTTCTCTCTACTTACCTTTTACCTGGTTGAATTTTTCTCAGACCTCGCCAGTCTCCTTGAGTTGCGGCTTGAAAACCACGCGCCTCTTGGGCTTGGGCAACTCGGCAGCGCTTCCGTAGTCAACCTTGGTCCACGCACCGCCGTCATCCACAGGAGAAGCATCCGCAGGAGGAGGGTCTCTGGGAGACTGAGGAAGGAACTCGCGAGGAACGAGGTCTGCAACCGCCGTCCCCTTGGGAGCATCGCCGCGGTGGTTCTTAGGAGCGAACTTGCGACCACTGGCGTTGTGGTGTCTGCGGTGCTGCGCAGACCCCTCGTCGGTTTCATCCACAATGCGAGGACGAGAAACAGGGGGGCGAGAAGCCGGAGGGTGAGAAGAACCAGGAGCGCGAGCCGTGGAGCGGTTGGCACTAATCTTCCAGAACCAAGGATCGTCGTAGATGACCTTGATCTCCTTGCCACCGAGGACACGCCCCCTAGCACGAACCGCCTCGTCGGACGTAGACCACTGCTTGAAGTGGATGAAGACGCGCTGGAACTTGTCGCCGTTCTCGCTGGTCCTGGGAACCATGTCAATGTGGTCAATCTCGCCGAGGTCAAGGGACTTGAACACGTAGGCCACGCGTTCCTTGGTGATATTCTGGAAGACTCTCGGAATGCACAGGCTGGGCACGCTTGCAGGGAGAAGAGTCATGTCAATTGAAGAAGCCATTTTGTTGTGAGTTTAATCTCTGAACTGAGCAGTTTTTACAGTAAGCTTATTAAGCCAAAAGTATTTCAATTTTTTTTTGCACCGCCAAAAACATTGGTCACCCAAAAAAAATTTTCACATAAAAAAAATAAAAAATTGAACCATAAAAAAAAAGAATCAACTATTTTAACAAGTTATTATAAGAATGATCCCAATTTCAAAAACAAGATCCGGTAAATCGTATGGCCTAAAATGTGAAAAAATAAATTCAAAAAGATGCTGTTCTTATTGCAAGAAACCAGGCCATAATATATCCAAATGCAAAGACCCAAACTTAATTGATCTAGAAAAAAAAGCCAGAGATGCGTCAATTTTTGGAGACTGTATAGTGGATGGCACAAGTAAATTTTTGAAAGTGTGGTTGAAGACATTAACAAATATAGAACTTAGAGCGCTGGGCTATAAATTCTATTCAATGGAAAAATTCAAATTGAGATATAACAGCGAGAAAGAAACATATATTAATAATTTAGCGTCAGAATTTAGTTGGGAAGAATTGCCATGGCCATTACCGGAAAAATTAAATAATATTTCAGAAGAAACTTTCTGCGAGTTTAATGAACTCTTGATAGCAAACACACACGAAACTTGGCATGAATATTATAAAGAGCTTGTTACTATACACAGACCGACTGCTAGAAGGTTTGACATAGAAGCAAAGATCAACCGCACAAAAAAATCCAAGGGCAAAAGCTGTCCGATTTGTCTGAGTGATAAAATAAAGTGCAAGAATATAGTTACAACAAATTGCAATCATGAATATTGTGGTGATTGTTTTGCAGATTATCTGCAATCGGTAAAAGCGGACCTAAATAAAACTCCAAAGTGCGCTTGTTGCAGAGAGAAAATTACAACAATAGACGTTAAAGACAAAGCGTTGCAAAAAACATATAAAAAAGAATTTTGCAGAGCTCCATTAAAACGCGCAGAAGAGCCAATTTTGACACCGAGTGTAACATATATGACTCCTTCTCAACTTCCAAACCAAAACCAAAACCAAAACCAAAATTTAAACCTGCTCGTGTCAGTAGTTTACCATTTCATACAATTTATTCCGGCATAAAAAATCAAGAAGTAGAAAAAACATTACAAGGTAATCTAACAACATGAATGTTATCGTAACAATATTGTTCTATTTGGAGAGAATAATAAGAACCGTATAGTGGAATATCGTATTCTTTGTCAACCGCAATCAACTTTGCGGAAGAGTATTTTGACTTTTTTTCTCCGGCGTCATCAAAGTAAAATGCGTATTTAATTAGGATTTCAATATCCACATCATGAATATTCATAGTTTTTTTGACGACAATTTGTTCATCTGTTTGTTCATTAATAGAAGAATCGCAGAAACACATATTTTTCTCCTTTAAGTTATGACCCCAACCCAATAATACAGGGAAGTGGTCATCATCGCCATAGCTAAAAACAATTCTATGTTTAGACGTCATTGTTGATAAAATGTATAATTCTAATTAAATAGAAGCTTCAAAGCCATTTAAATAAATAAATCGCAAAACAACTTAAAGAAACGCCCCCAAATACTTATTGTGGGGCTCCTATCCGGCTTTAGCTCAGTTGGTAGAGCAGTTGACTGTAGTGGTTAAAATATGATATCAGCTTGTCGCTGGTTCGATTCCAGCAAGCCGGAACCAAAACCCCCACCTGAAAATATTATTTGATAAATTCTCTATCAAATAATACCTAGTTTTTATTTTGGCTCAACCTTTACCAAAGGTTGATTAGATGTCATAAACCATCTCAACCTCCAATGTGAATGAAAAATCCATGCAATTTATGTCCACGACTTGGCCAAACTTATTCAACAGCTTCATGGCTAATTTTTTGATATCAACCGGACCATAATATTGTCTATGCGGTGATAAAACTTTATTAACTCCATCAAACAATATTTGAAAATTATTATTGGAATATGGAATTTTGGCTAAAATATTTTTATCAAGATAGCTGTCATATAATTGAACGACGACATTAGATGAATTATAAAAGTTATAATCATTCAATGAAAAAAGCATATATTCTAATGGAACCGCAGAAAACACCCCTTCAGACTCATAAGAAGAATAATTGCTATATAACTTGTGACGATAACCTAGAATCCATCCAAGGCTCTGTTGAAATTTTAATGATTTACAAATATCGCTATCCGGATTATACAAGGACAATTCAAAATCGTAACCCAAGTTATGACTAATAGTAGTTCTTTTAGATATGGGGTCAATTAAAACTCTAAAATCAGTAACTCCGAGTGTAGCATTAATAGTATTTTCTAATGTTAACCGAAGAATGGTCGCGTCATAGCATCCTTCAGGAATAAAAATATTTCCAGATATATCAGTTGCAGGAACCCAAATATAAAGCCAGTTAGACATCACTGCGCTAGAAATAAGATAAATACTTTCCGGTAATTCAACTGACAAAAGACGTATTCCCACAACATTTTTCAAAGTATATGTCAATGAAAACAAACAGTCGGTTGAAGAAGTGCTATTAGCATCGCGAAATAATGTGTTCATAGCCAGAGTCATTGTGCGAGTTCTTCTGCGCAAACGATTCAATGAACCAGGAGCAGTATCAGTAGCAAATGTGTTCATGGGATCAATATGATTCATGAGAGAATCTTGGGGTTTTTCAATAACAAAACTGGAACCATCGCCGGATGCAAGTGGACTTCTTTTCAAATTCTGTAACAAAATTCGTTTGGCTTCGTCAAGAAATATGAATAATTTATTTTGGAAGACTTTGTCCGCAACAGTTCCTAATAATTTTTCTCTAATAACAACTTCTTTGGAAGCTATATCACGCTCAGAATAGTTCTTAGCTAAATTAAAAAATCCTTCTAAATCTTCATTATTGTAATGATCAATGTCAAGGTCAATTGCAGAGTAACTCATGTAATATAATAAGCTTATTATATGAATAGATTAATAAATTAAGAATTATACTCAACAGCATCATCCATTTTTCCACAACATCCAAGTGGGTTAGAATTTGCGATGCGACGCATAACAGTGGGTCTAGTGACACGTTTATCAAATTCTTTAAATGGGTCCATTAATTCTTTTATAAAAGTATTTAAAGAATCAGGCTTCTTCAATTTAATATTATAACCAAATGCATTAAAAAATAAGGACCAACACCACTTACTTTTCATTATTTGCGCGTTTTCTATCTCTTGATGAAACATCTGGTCTATCACTGAAAATGCAGATTTTAATAACAACACATCTCTCGTAACATTTTTTTTATCGTCAAAAAGCTCTGCCAAAACCCCTCTACGGTTTGTTATATCCGCCGCATTTTTATCTTTTGATTCTTCTGTTAAAACTGATAACATTGCTCTATTATATCTTATTTCATTCTTTACATTCTTCAAGTTTGTTATCTTTTTTCTCTTATAATCATATATCCTTTTTATAATTGAAAACACGTTCGTATTATAGATAATCGGAAACCATAAACGAATAATATTCGGTATCAAAAATTGATTTGTTTCTTTTATTTCTGCAATCTTCTTCTCAACGTCCTCCAACTTTTTCATCAATTCAACCTCCAAATTTATCTTGGATTTATTTGCAAGTTGTTTTTTTCTCTCGTCTTTCATTGCCATTTTTATTAATTTTAATTCCTTTAATTTATTTTCTTGCATTTTAAGATTCGCCTCACCATCTGCATCTAAAACTCTTTGAGCATTAGAAAGTCGCTCATCTGCGTCTTTACGACGATTGAGAAGGTCAAGTTCACTACTTGATTCCATATTTGATGGATATCTTCCATTATTATTAATTATCTGATTGCTATATTGCAATTGTGATGAATGTATTTGCATTTTTAATGTCTCTATTTCTGATTTTACCGAATCAATCTTCTTATCTAATTCCATATCAGCCTCGGTTTTTTGAACTTCCGCCTCTGTATTATTAAAATCTCTGAAAAGCAAAACTGATCCAGAAGTAAACTCCACAGACGATTGTAATTTATCATATTGATGCGCTGATATTTTATGAGCCTCTGATGCCGCATCTAGTTTAAAATAATTCACAAGTGCTAATAAAAATGCAATAAACGCATTAATACCTGATAATAAAAAAGAACCCCAGCTCATGTTTTGAACAACTGCTGCAACAACGGTCGCCGCGGTTGATAGTAAAATTGCAGGCATCATTAATAAATTCAATTTACTCTCGCAGAAATTTTTAGATTCCATATAAATAATTTTATGACCTTTTAAATAGCACGCCAAAATATCAAACGCCGAAGAATATTTTTCATTCATATTCGTATAATATTTATCAATGCTTTTTTCAACCTCTATGTATTTTAATTTTTTATAATACACCACCTTATTCCCAACCTGGACAAAATGAAGACCTTTCTTTTTAGTTGACCGCCTTCCGCCATCCGATTCATATCCACTAATATTATCACCATCTTCAATCTCTTCAAGTTCCTCAAAACTTTCAGTATCGCTTAAATCGCTGTTGCTATCTCCATAATTATTTTCATCGTTGCTATGAAAACTTTCCCTTACATTTTTTTCCTTTTTATTTTTTCTATTAAATGTTTCATTACGTCTTAAAAACCCTCTATTTAACGTTATTGGTTTTGCCACAACACCGGTTTCAATGTCGTCTCCAATAATTTCATTAACATCCGTGATATCTAAGTCTATTCCCAAATTGGAAGGCTCTTCTGCCATGTTATTATTTATATTATTTATTATTTTATTTAAATATTACGTTAATTTATATAATGCCATCAAAAACCAGAAGAAATGTCCCTTGGAAGGGTTGGAAGTCGGAAAACCCTGGCGCACGCCAAAGAACTGTTATGATGCAGAAATGCGGTAAAAAATGCTTTTTAGGGCCCAAGAAATCATATCCTATTTGCAAAAAAAATACATGCAATGTTAGTAAAAAGGGTGTTTACGCGGCTTATGTTAGATCGCGCCAATACCACAAAAGAAATATCTCTCAAAAAGCAAAAAAATTGATTTAGATTATAACATAAAAAGATTATTATAATCTAACATTATTTCAACGCACAAATGCATGAAGACGAGTGGGGACATTTCGTAGATTTAGAAATGAACCAAAAAGAAACAGAAAAAAAAACAGAAAAAGAAACAGAAAAAAAAGAATTTCAACCAAAAAAAACTCAGGAAGTTAAAATATCCAAAAATTTTACTGTTATTTATGAAGAAGATATTTGGTACAATAGAGACGAAACTTATGACAGCGACTATAACGAAGAACCTATAAAAGAAGAACCTAGAAAAGAAAAACCTAGAAAAGAAGAACCTATAAAAGAAGAACCTATAAAAGAAGAACTCAGAAAAGAAAAAACAGCGGAATATATAAATAAAGTCGCAACACTTCTTTACTGTGTTATTTGCGCATCATTCATTTCGTGTAGCTTATTATTAATTTGAAAACCAAACGATAACAACTCCTGGCGCACCATTACCTCCGGTGTAAGGTGGAGCGCGACCATCGCCAGAACTTGCGCCACCACCACAACCATAATAAGTTGCACTTACACCATTTTCACCACCGCTACCAGAAGGAACACCGCCAGCTCCTCCTCCAGATAAACTACCTGGTTGTCCAGCCCTGTTTGAATCACCTCCCCCACCACCGCTAGAAAGAAGATAGTTAATCCCATAATTTGTTGTAACGGTGCTTCCATTTGAACCATTTGTGGCTTCAATTAATGGCGTATCATTATATCCATTTCCACCATTACCGCCACCAGAACCAGCAACTCCACCCAATCCCTGTGATCCGTTATTACCAACAGCCCCCCCACCTCCACCACCAGCAGTAATATTTATAACAGAAATAGAAGTGGTTGTTCCAGAGCCACCACTTGCATTACTTGCACCTGAACCACCAGTCCCAATAGTTATAGTGTAAGTAATATTTAATGAAACAGATTGACTATTTGTTCCAATATATGCAACTGCACCGCCACCGCCTCCACCACCGCCACCATTTCCATTTAAATCACCGCCGGCTCCAGCACCTCCACCTCCAACTACAATATAACCAATATTTTTATTTACATTTTGAAACTGAAAGCTTCCAGAAGTTGTAAAGGTCAAAACTGTAAAACCATTAGTTATAGTTATAGTAGGACTTCCTGTAACAGTATACGAAAAACGAGGAGTATTATTATAAGCACAAACCTCGTTACACAACCCTTCCTGTAAAATATTCTCGGTAAAACAAGTGGCAACACAACAATCTTTCAAAGAAGACGCTGTTGTTACAACAGGCTTTGAAATAACACGATAATCCTCGTAATTATCGTAACCGCAAGGCGCATTACCAAACAATGAACCACATGGGTCAATCTTATATTTCCAATAAAAAGGTGTAGTTGCGTTTTTTGGATAAATATTAGCAGCCATAATATTTGTTGACACTAGAACACATGGTGGACCTTCATTAAAAGATGCATCAGTGACAACATTCACACCCCATGTTACCCCATCAATCGTGCCACCAAGTTTTTCATTTGTATATAAACCAGACACCAAATCAGACGGATTAAATGAAGTCAAACTTGGGCAAGATGCGCACGTTTCATTGCGAATCACTTTTGCGCGTTGAAACAACAAATAATTATTTTGGCTGCCGAGAACTCCTGCAAAATTGAATCCGTTAAAATTATGTCTGTATAACAATTTGGCTTTTTTATTTCTAGTATAATTTCCAGAGTCATCGGTATTAAATGTGTTCCCAAAAGTGGGTTTTCCGGAATTATAGAATGTTGGATTTGAAAAAGACTTTGCCATTTGTATATAATTAAACAAGTTAAAAAAATTGACTCAATAAATGCCAAAAATAAATAAAGTAACTAAAAGAATCATGAGCCGAAGAATCTTATTTTGCCTTCCTAGATTATGCACATCTACAATTGATGCTGTGGCGCCTCCACCACCAAATTCAAACTCATACTCTGATTTATACGAGTCCGACGATGAAACTGTTGCCGGTGTAGATGTTAAAAAGTTACCTCCACCCCCTCCAAGGTATGATTTGAAAAATACAATTCCATTTGTCCCACCAATTGCCGAAGGCTATGTGATTAAAGTATACGATGGAGACACCATTACCATTGCATCCAAACTCCCTCATCCAAATTCTCCTGTATATCGGTTCCATGTGCGGCTTAATGGAATTGACTCGCCTGAAATTAAGGGCAAAACAGAGGATGAAAAGAGTGCCGCGCACAAAGCCCAAAAAGCTCTACAAGATTTAATCTTACACAAGACTGTAACATTAAAGAATTTGCAAACGGAAAAATACGGCAGAATTCTTGCCGATGTTTATCTCAAGAAAATCTGTCTAAATCAATGGATGTTGGAAAACAACTATGCGGTTCCATATGACGGCGGAACCAAGAACGCCCCAGATTCTTGGACTGAATATATCAAAACCGGCCGCAAATCAATTGGTAAAAACAAAACAATTTTAGATGTCGTAGACAGAAGTGAATGTTAAACAAAAGCTGTAATCCATATTGTTCATTTCAATAACGCGACCATATTCATCTAATAATTGTATTTTTAATTTTTGTATGTCAACAGGACCAAAATATTGACGAGGTGTAGTAATCAATGATAAATTATTCTGCGCGATGCTTCCAAAATTGTTTGGTTGAAATGAAATGCGCGCTAAAATATTTTTATTTAATATGGATGCATTGAATGCGCTGTAAAACCCATTAGTAACATTATTGTTATAGTCGTCCACGACTAGATACAAATATCTTTGACCAGCTAAACTTACAATTCCTTCTCCAACGTAATTATTGTTACCTGAATAACTTCCGTTTCTAAAGCCAAGCAACCATCCAAGCTTCAATGGAAGTGGATTGATCGTGTCAGTATTGCCGTAAATATCACTATTAAATGTTAATGTAAACCCACCAGTTCCTACAGCAGACCCAATAACTAGTTGACCACTACCATTTCCAGACGCATCTATGTTATAAATAAATTGTATGCCAGAAATAGCTGTTCCAATAACAAAATTTGTCAAATAAGCAACAATACCAGCAGGCGTATAGTTTCCATCAGGAACTGTAATAACAAACGGCGCGCCAGGTGTAGAATCCAAAGTAATAGAGAAAAAGTTGTTTCCCATTTGCTTTGAAATATTATAATAGGTAAATGGCATTTCAAATGCTGAAAGCTGAACTTGCATTACATCAGAAAATTTAATGGGTAAATCAAAATGAAAGTTAGAAGAAGCGGAACCATAATAATTGTCGCGGAAACGAGTATCAATGTTTAAATTTTGACGAGTGGTCTTCTTTTTGAGCGGATTGATGACACCAGGATAATATTCACTGGGATAAGAGTTTCCAAAGGAAGATTTGGGTTTATCAATAATGAATGTTTCACCAGCGTCAATTACAGGAGTAGATTGCAAATTATGGTTCACATTATACGCATTACCGAGTGTTTCAAGAAAGTGAGATGAATTTAATCCAGATAGGAGCATTTTTTTTGCCTCTTCTAAGAAAATTGCTGTTTTTTTGCGTATGGATTCGTCGACAGATGCATCCGACGTTATATTATTTCTTAATTGAGTGCATTTTGACTCAACCATTAGTGCATCGTATTTTCCAGGAGGTAAAGCAAAGATTTCTTCTAACTCTTCCTTTTTATAATTGCCAATATTCAAATCAAAGTTGTTCATATATAATATAAAAATAATATAATACCAACTTTTTAAACCAAAGCAATACAAAAACAGAAATAAAAAAGATTTATTTAATTAAAATTACAAAACAAACTATCATCTAAAACTATCTAATTTTTCTTTTTTTCATTTATTTTTTTCTTTCCGTTTCTTGTTCAGTTGTTACCGCAAAGATCGGCCGAAGTCTTCATACGATCGCTTCCATCGCTCCCAACGCTCATATCATCGTTGCTCTCCTCTGGATAAATTGCCGGAAATTTAGAATCATCTTCCTCCTGCCAACGAGGGCCGACGAGAGACTTCACCATTTCGTTCATATCCACGTCATAGGAATCGCTGCTGGGGCTGCGCGTCCACAATGCGCGATGAGCCAAACGCCCATACTCAAATGTATCAAGTTGGTTCTGTCTGTAACTCGTTATGATTTCATCTTTCTCCGAAATCTTGGCCTCAAGTTCAGCGATCTTTGCCTCGTGTTGGGTAAGTTTTTCAGCAATCTGATGGATGTTCATGGACGTTGCAGGGATCTTTGGACACGTCATCTCTCTCAAAATAAAGTATTCGTGGTCGTTGAACCAAAACTTGCAACTGCCGTGCGCTGAAATCTCGTGCAAAAGTCTATCCACTATGTGATTGTCGTAGAAGTCTACAAAGTGCACAAATGCACACCATACTCCGGACGAGTTTTCAAAGAAATCCACTCGGTCAACTACACCGACAATATGGACCTGGAACGCAGTCGCAATGTCACGTTCGGACATACTTCCAATTGCAGGAATGTAAAAGGAATATTCAGACATCTTGTATCTAATTACTGTAATGATAAATTTAACTTATTTTTGAAAAAGCATTTCAATTTTTTTTGAAACAGTAAAACAAGACAAAAAAGAAATAAAAAAAAAGAAAATTAAAAAAACAAAAAGACAAAAATATACAAATATACAGGATTTTTATTTTTTTTATTTTTCTACCTTACTCCTCGTCCATCTCAATAAGCGCCGGCATGTCGTCGTAGTCACCATTATCCTGCTCCAAAACCAACACGCGTTCCTCCAGCTCCGCAATGCGCTGCCAAGAGGACTCCTCAAGCTCCTCAAGACGCTTCTCAGTCTCGGCGAGCTTCTTCTCCAGGATGGCCGCGTAGTCGGACGAAACGAGCGTGGTCTCCTCGGCCTTGGGCGCCTTGGCACCGGTGTTCTCAAGCACGATCCAGAACCAAGGCTCGTCGTAGACAAGCCTGGCCTCCTTCTCAGGGTTCGTCACGCGCTCCTGGAAGTTCTCCGCGGTGGAGTTGTCGTACCAGTAGGCAAAGTGAATGTAAGCTGCGTTGTAACTCCTGCCATTCTTGTCCGTCTTGGGAATAAAGTCCACATGATGGACCTCGCCCAAGTGAAGCTGGGAGAACAACAGGGATACACGCATCTCCGTGATATTCGGAAACATATAGGGCACAAAGAGGCTAAGTTGCTGATTGATGGAAGACATGGTTGAAACACCGAATCACTGGGAAAGTATACAGTCCACATCTGACCAAAAAGTATTTCAATTTTTTTTTGACCTCCCATAAATCCATGTTCACCCAAAATTTTTTAACTATTGACTTCATCTACCCCCTAACTTCGTCCATAAGCATAATAGCCATAGCGGCATAATTATGTAAATCAATTAATGTGTCTCTTAGTGACTCATTATTTACTAACACGACACCATTTTTTGACACACTAGACAACCTCTGAATTTTATCACCCATCCTAACAATGACACCAACCGGACCATAGTTTGCAAAAGCATCGCCATAATCAGCATTTTTTCGCTTGAAAAGCTCAAGCCCTTCTTTCTGAACTGTTTCCATTTGTTCTACGCGATTCATAATAATAAATATAAAACCATGATTTTATATTTATTTTTTATTATTTCTTATTTTTATTTTTTGTTACAAACGTTTACGACTGGCTAAATAACCTGCGGCAGATGTGCCAATCTTTCCATAACCAGTGTGAGGTTTGTAAACATAAGCATGATTATATGTGTAGCATAAAGTATTATTACAATTATTCACTCTAATTGGACTGGTTTGGAAAATTGGTGTAAATGACATAAAGAAATTTGCGCGACCAACTGGTGGAACTCCTACTGAACTCATTTATATTATGACTATATTTTAAACTATTTCACAATCATGAAAATAATTTAAAAATCAAATAAATATTCTGACTTACTTTCCGCAAGAACTGCAGCCAGGTTTTGAATTGACCACTTGGGAAATCATGGCACCAAATCTATTACCACGAAATCCTCTAAATGGACCTTGACTTTGATTTGCTACAGCATTAAAGTTATTTTGCGCAGCGTAGTATTGGTATTGCGCATAAGAATTTTGAACAGGATTCATCAAGTTGAAACGAATAGGAGGAGGAGCCATTTTTATGTATTATAGTAAGATAAAAATTTCTGGAATTGAATAGGCAACAAATTTCGGATTGCATAAATTATATTAAAAACCGAATTAGTGCCAAGAAATTTATTTACTAGATAACAATCTTTTACAATTGTTGGGTCACCTGAGGTAACTAATCCACCTATAGTGGATATAGCTAAACTATCCGACAACCCTTGTCCGCAATTGCATGGGAAATAAACCAACAATTTATCAGATGTTGTTGATGTAGTTTTTCCGTCGTCAAATACAACAGTATATACATCATTCACAATTGCTGATACAACTGCACGCGCATAGTATCCTTGTAAATTTAATGCATACACAACATTTCCTACTTGAAATCTAAAGTTGCTATTTAAAAGAACAGGGTCAAACAAAATGTTATATAATTTTGCGTTGCTAGAGTTATAACTAGCGTTAGAGTTGTCGCTGCTAATTGGGCAATTACAGTTATCTCCGACAATGCTGGTCTTCATTGTCTTGCCGCCATAAATAGGGAAAGCCGGATTAAATGGTAATTGTGTTCCAAAATTGGGAGGAACCACGCCGCGACGAGCCGGTCCTTTGCCTTTTAATCTATTTAAATAGCGATCATATGAATTGTGTTTAATGTCAACTCCGGCTCCTCCAGGGCATCCGGCACCAGGCCTGCATCTAGTAATCGTATGCTTTGTGCTGCTTCCATGATAAAAACTTCCGCCGGTTACAAGATTGGGCTGAACGTGGCGAACCGCTCTGTCACTCATTTGATTCCAGTTAACACCATATTTAGGATCTGGGCGCTGATATGTAGTTAAAGCTCCTAAATCGTGAACATAGAGAGAAGCAGGAACTCGCACAGTATTTTGAATAATCTTTAATTTAATATATTGGGAAGCAGGGTCTACATTACATAAACTAGTGTTGCAACTAAAAGCTCTGCATATTGTCGCTGGTTGGTTTTTAGTTGAATTTGTATTCTGAGACATTATATAAAATAGGGTAATATTATTTTTATTCTTTTTAAAATTGAAAAATTTAAAGCCGAACAATATCATTCAAACTAAGAGTAAATGCAATCAGAAACATCAATGCAAAGACAAACACAGCCACATTCTTGCAATTGTTGTGGCAAAACATATACGAGAAAATCGTCTCACACAAAACACGTCATTTTATGCGAAGTTCTATACAAAACAAAGAGAGAAAAAAAGTGCGAGGAAGAGGAAACGACTGATATACCAAGCACAAAGCAGTTGTATAATATTATTCAAGAGCTTGCGATAAAGTATCAAGCCATGGAGCAAAAAATGAATGATATGCAAAAATGGGTGGAGACAAAGAAGAGAAAATTGAATGTAATTCAGTGGTTAAATGTAAACATCCTTATTGACTCAACAACAGGAATAATAATCCAAAATTGGATTCAAACTATTCAAGTAAACGAAGAGCATATTGAGGTTCTGATAGAAGGTAATATGTTTCAAACCTTGTCGGCTATTTTGAGAGATCATCTGAAAAAAGATAAAAAGGCATCCAAATCAACACCATTATATTGTTTGACGCAAAAGGCAAATTTGTTTTATTGTTATAACGATGAAACCGCAAAATGGTCGCACTTTACCTCAGAAGAGTTCATTATTATGTTGAAACGGATGCACGCAAAAATAGTAAAAGCACTTTGCGATTGGCATGATAAAAACATATCCAGAATAAATGGCAGCGATAAAATGGAAATATTGTATAATCAAACAATGATTAAACTGATGAGTGCAAATTTTACTCACGACGCACAAATCGTGAGTAAAATTAGAAATGATTTATATCAACAGCTGAAAACAGATATGAAAAATGTTATTGAATATGAGTTTGAGTTTTAGATTATTATTGGATTTATGACAATAGTATTATTTATTATCCTTTATTTTTATCAGTTTCACCAAGTCTTTGAGGGTTTCCTCGTTTCCAAGAAAATCCACTGCTAATTTCATCTTCACTACCATTACTATTTATGCGCGAAAGTTTTTGACTAACTGGACTTAAACGAACTGGTGGACTTAAACGAACTGGTGGACTGAAACGAGAAGAAGGCACAGTTGAACTAGATTGTTCAAAAGGCACACTTTTAGACGCTTCACCTAATTCAACTGCACTTTGTTCACTTGAAAATGATTGTAAAACACCCATATCAATACCTGGGCACTTACTTTTAATGTGTGCAATAATTCTAGTTTTTAATTTAGAATAACTTTTTGTGGCGTTCTTATAATCTTTCTCAAGGGAACTTAAATAAAGACTTGCTTGATGAACAATAGTTCCGCACCCATAATTTGCTGTTATAAAATCATCAACATATTTTTGAATTTTGTCTTCTCGTTTTTGCCTTTTTTGTTCTTCTAATTGTCTTTTTTGTTCTTCTAATTGTCTTTTTTGTTCTTCTAATTGTCTTTTTTGTTCTTCTTCTGCTTCAATAGCAACAGCTTCAGCATCGTCAACAACAGCAGGAGGAGTAACAATAGGAGGAGTAATAACAGGAGGAGTGGCAGCGGTAGCTATTGAAGCAGTGGAAGCACCGGTAGAAGGAACAGGAGTAAAAGCATCAGATTTCTTTTTATTACCTTTACCTTTACCTTTCTTAAGTAAAAAGTAAGCGAACAAACCAACACCACCAATAACACCAACAACAGCGGCAACATCACCGGAAGCTCCGAATCCAAGGACACCGTTAGAACTAGAAATAGGTTGAGGAAGACCTAAGGGTTTCAAAGAACTTCCGTTACCAGGTAAAAAGAGTTGAGAAGAACTTTTGTTACCAGGTAAAAAGGGTTTCAAAGAACTTTCGTTACCAGGTAAAAAGAGTTGAGAAGAACTTGAGTTTGACTGTGGGACTGGTTTCAAAGAACCTGGGTCGCCAAGAAAACTTTCATTTGGAAACGGTTGTGGATTTTTATATATTTCATCAGAATTGTCTAGGGTGGGCTCTTCTGTTTGTGGTTTTAATTCTGGTTCTTCTGGTGCTGCTTCTTGTTCTGTTGTTGGTGTTGTTGCTGGTTCTGTTGTTACTCCTGGCGCTGCTGGTTCTGCTGTTGCTGCTGGTTCTGTTGCTGTTGTTGTTGTTCCTGGCGCTGCTGGTTCTGCTGTTGCTGCTGGTTCTGTTGCTGTTGTTGTTGTTCCTGGCGCTGCTGGTTCTCCTTCTGTTGTTTCTGCTGCTGCTGGTGTTCCTTTAGTCCAAGCTTTTCTCACTTTATCAGCATTATAAACAAGACCAGCAGTACCAGCAGCACCAACAGCAAGACCAAGTGCGCGACCAGTGGTGGACCAAGTAGACGTTTCCTGCATTGGTTTTGCTAATTCCCCAACTGTTTCTGTAGTAGCGCTTTCAGGCACAGTTGCAGAATATATATCCTGTTTATTAGTCACTAAATTTACCAAAATTTCAGGGGTCATTTGCTGAACGTTAGCTTTGCCATTTGGAATAAACATTCTAGGAAAACCACCTGAAGGGGCAGCCGCATCGTCTCCACAAAACCAAGTTAAAAAAACTCCAGTTAGAAACATAGATGTATCAAATTCATAGTATTTGTGAAGCAACTCATATTTTTTAATATTTTTTAATATTTCTTTCCCAGCTGCTTCAATAGTGTCGTCGTTGCACGGTTTATTTCCAAGCGCCTTTTTTATTTCATTGCGAAAATCAACATAAATTTGGTTTGCAGCAGCAGCAGCAGGATCAACAGGAGCAACAGGAGGAGGAGCAACAACAACATCAGGAACCAGTCTTTCCAATTCTTCGTCTGTTATTGGAATTTTGTCTTTATAAAACAACGCCAATGATGCAACATCTGGAGGGGAGTCTATTTTTCTGTAAACATAATTAGAAAACTGCGTATCTTTTCCACTGATCTTTAATGCCGGACAAACAAATGAATAACCATTAGTTTTTAAAGTTATATATTTTTGATTTAAAAGATCTCTTGCAACTGCATCAATTCTATCTTTGCTTCCTGGGTTTTTATTTCGTATATCTGTAATAAATTCCATTTTAATTTCGTTTGCTGTTTTTGCGCCACCCTTTTGAATTATTTTTTTTGGTTTATTAAATCTATCAAACAAAAAGCTTACAAATGAGTCATAGAATTTTCTCGTTTTTGTCCCTAAATTAATTTTATTTTTTTTTGATTTCATATATGTATGTATTATATTGACAAAATATTATAATACATATTCACCCATCTAAACAATAGGGAAAGAAGGCTGCATGGCAATGCCGCAAATTCCGGCGTCGTTTACACTCTCACTGCGCTCAATTTTAATATAGCCATCATCACCCCATGAGGCGCCCCATGAATTTTTCACCAACCAATACTTGATTCCGTCCTCTTCGCCATAACCAACAATTAAAACACCGTGGTCCAAAGTGGTTCCGCATGAATCGCTTGTAATAACACCGCTCTTATAAGACTGGAAAAGCTTTGTCTCAGCGTCCAATGCAATGCTAACAGGTCCAACAAGAGCGACCGCCTCCTTCAACGCAACTTGGTTGTTAGGAGGAACGTCGGCGCACGCATTAATGGTAACAACTGGTTTGCAGCTTTGGCATGAACCTCCACTCTGTGTAACGCCGCTTGTGTAAGGATAGGACTCCTCAGAGCACATTCCAGTGTCAATTGCATATTGAAATGCGTTGTCCATTAATCCGCCTTTGCAACCAAGATTTCCATATTTCTTTGAGCAATCAACAAGTTGCTGCTCAGAAATGCTAACCATATCAGTTGTTTTAATGGCCCAAGCGCCCTCCATGGCACCGCTGGCAGAGAAAGACCAGCATGATCCGCATTGGCCCTGGTTTTTTACAGGAGTCACAGCACCGTGCTCTCGCCAATCCCAAGCGTCAGGGACAGACTTTCCACTTGGCACATAAGTCTTGCAGCTAGCTTTTCCTAACAAAAGACCGCTTCCGTAATCCGCCTTAAATTCCTCTGGCGTCAAATCAGTAAACTGGTTGACACCCATAGTGAAATTCTTGTGAGACGCCGAGTTATGCTCAAAAATAACCTTCACGTTCTCTCTGAAGATATCAAAACGCTTCTCCAATGCCTCCAAAGATTCATACTTCTTCTCAAACTTTTTGAGAAATCCGGTAAACTCGGACCATTCGTCGCGACGATTTAAAACATCCGCAGAAGAAATTAGTGATGCACCAAATGCAACAATAATAAAAAGATTCTTAACCAGCATCATCCTTTATATATGTTCACAAAATGTTTTTAATACAATTTTGGATACATTGGTTTTATATATTTACGCAAAATACTTTGTCATAAATTCGCTGGGAGTCATGATGGGAATTCCCAACTTTCTTGCCTCTGCAGCTTTTCCAGTATCTTCATCCGCGCTCTTTGCAATTACTGCTACAGTATTTTTGCTAACTGATGAACCTAGATTTGCTCCGACTTTTTTCAAAGCCTCTGTAACAGTTGCATCACGAATTCCTGTCATAACAACCGACTTTTTATACAACGGATGACTTGTATCTGCAACAACAGCAACTTCGCCAACAAGCTTACCTTGCAGACCACATTCATTGATGAATTTTACAAAGTCTGAAATCTTTTCAACAAAAGCCTCAGCAGTTTTTGACGCCATTCCTTTCACCTTTGCAATTTTCTTCACCTTATCAGCATTAGAGTCTCCAGAAACAAGAATGTCAGGATAGGCTTCCAAAACAAGTTCAATGCGTTTTTCACTGAATCCTCTGCCAAATATATTGGAAGCGGACATCAACGTTATGAGTGATGCAGCGTCCAACTTATTTTTAATTCCATCCACAAATTTCTGCGCGAGTGTTTTGAATCCAGCCTTTTCAAAATCGGCCTTTGTCATGCGAATAATTGCAGGCACCGTATCAAACCCAGCGGCAATAATACGTGCGATATTTCCGCTACTCAAACCTTCCACTCCAATTCCTCTGAAGAATCCTGTGACATTTTTCTCTCTTACAGTTTCATCTGATCCAGCATCTTCCAACATAATATCTACGTGGGTATCATTCCATTTATATGGCACCGTGGGCATTTTTGCTTGTTCAGCAGGAGTAGTTACACTGCGAATGTGTGGAATAACATCGCCGCTTCTAATGATTTGAATAAGCGCGCCAACACCAATCTTATTCTGTTCAATAAATGATCCGTTGAACCCAGTCGCGTATTCAATCTTGACGCCGCCTAGTTGTATGGGTTCAATTTGCACACGAGGTTTCAAATATCCATCTTTGCTGGGAGTCCATAAAACATCAACCACCTTTGCCTCCGCAATTTGGTCTGATAAAACCATCTTGAATGCAAAAGAATGATCAGGATTACCGGTTTTTCTGCTGTAAACTTTATCATTTGTAACAATAACACCATCAATCTCATACAAATACTCTTTTCGCCACTTGACAAGAATCTCAGATAACAACTCATTCGTCAAATCAGCGGACATTGCTTCACGATTTAAAACCGTTTCAAAACCATGTTCCATTAAGGTCTGCATTTGCGCAGATGGTTTAAGTTCTGGAACAATGACTTCGTATGTAACAAAGTGTAAATCGTGAACCTTTTCATCAATAGTTTGGCGGTTCACAAGACCGGCAACAAGATTTCTAGGGTTGGCAAATTTATCCGAGTATTTATCATGGAACACTGCTTTTGGAATAACAAATTCTCCGCGAACCACAATTCCTGCTTTTCCAGATGTCTTGGGTAACTTCAAATAGGGGATCAAATGGCTCACGTCTTGGCCGACTTTTCCATTTCCGCGAGTGTATAATTTTTGTAGACCTCCTTCAGTTGAATACATTCCACTTACACCATCCAACTTACACGACAAAACGTATGGACCTGAGTATTTATGCTTCCATGCAGCAAGAGCTCCAGTGTCAGGTTTGATCTTATCCATTGAAGCCATCTCGTATGGCAAGGTTGCCTTATTCTTCTCAATGATTGGCGCACCGACTTCCAATAGAACGGCGCTAGTAGGAAATTTCTTCTCCAAGAATTCCTTCATAATATCGTATTCATTATCAGTCATAACAGGAGTCTTGTTAAAATGGAAAGCCTTGTTGGCTTCTGCGACCATAGAAGACAATTGCGGCTCAGAAAGCGCGTTTAATGCTCCGATTCCATTCTTTCGGAAGCTATTAATGAGTTGAATTGCTTCAGGATTTTCCTCTGCTACGGCGACTTGTTTTTCAAGGTCGTCGCCTTCATGCAGAAGGAGGACTTTTTTGAGCTTCTTTACAGTCTTTGTCTTCACGGATGTAGGTGGAGCATCATCTTCTAAAACAAGTTTCTTGGATTTCTTCAATGTTTTCGTCTTCACTGATGTAGGCTCAGCAAGAGAAACGTGCTCTAAAACAGGCGCAACTTGAATCTTTCCAAGGTCTTCTAGTAAGACCATAGATCTGCCGTCAACACGCTCATGAGGTTCCTTGTAAACCATTCCCAAAAAGTCAAAGATATCTTTCTCAGAATTGAACTTATGCGAGACTTTTTCCCCTTTTGTCGCCTTTTCGCCCTTCTTCTTTTCGGTCATTTTTGTCATCTCATGCTCATTTAACGAGTAGCCGAGGGCCAAAGCTCGGCCTCTCATCACAGTGTTGAAAATCTTACTCCCAGTAAAATATAACACTGAAAATGGATACTCTTCTGGGCTCGTATACAAGAAATCCACTCGTCTCGCAAATTCCGCTCCAGGTAACTTTGCAATGACGAGGCACTTGGTATTTCCTCTTGATAACACTTCCAAAATAATTTTTTGTTTAATCAATTCATCCACAAACTTTTTAAACACGTCACCGGTCTTTGACGTAATAATCATGTCAATATCACCAGAGCTCTTTGCGCCACGACGATAACTACCAACAATCTCAAAACGAGCCTCCGAACCTGGCCCAGCCACTTTATTAAAAACGTCTCTGAAAATCGCATCATATTGGTCTATCTCTTCGCGAGGAATTCTTTTTAGAATATCTTCATAATAATTCAGTCCAACCTTTTGAGTGTCATTCAGAACGCTATTTTGTCTCTCCCTCAACTGGTCAATCGTCGTAATTCCTTGGTCCACTAACTCCTTGGCCTTCTTGGGTCCGACACCATAGATTTCTCCCAAAATATTAACAGGATTCGCCTTTTCTCTCTCCAAAATGCGCAGGGTTCCAGTCTTCACATATTCATTCAACTTTTCCATAATTGTATCGCCGATTCCTGGCTTTCCTTTCAATTGATCAGGACTGGTAATATCGCCTGGGTATGACATCATAGTTTCCTGTGCCTTTTGATATGCTCGCGCGCGAAACGGCTCGCCTTGCTTCATCATAATACCGGAAAGCTTTTCCATCAGATCAATAAATTGTTCATTCAATCTTCCGCTAGGTAAAACAACCTGAGGTTCTTGAGGCATAGTATGCATTTCTACTTGTGGTGCCTTTAAATTCATTCCCAAACTTTTTTCAATTTTTTCTACGGCTGGAGGAATAGATAATATTTCAACCGGCGCAGCTTCAACTGCGGATAGATTTAAAATATCGGATGTTTTTTTTACGGCTGTTTCAAACTCTTCCACAATTTTGAAAATAGGCTTCTTCTTGGACGACTTGATCTTTCTAACATTTTTAACCTTTTTACCACTTCCTGCTTTATATTTTTTGTGTCTTAATTTAATAGTTCTTCTATTTAATTGCCTTTTTTTATACTTTCTTAGTGTGTTCTTCATGTAATATTTGGATATTATTTTTTATTATCTTTTACCTATTACCCATGCCTTTTAGAGGAAATAATCTATTTAAATCATTAGCGCTTGACACTACAGGAGGGATATTAAAATTTGCGTTTGGATTTGAAAACTTCAATTTTGTTGACTTTGAATTTCTAATATGTTGTATGCGCTGGACTTCTCTCATATAATTGGCAATTTGAACTTGCCTATATTGTTCTTTTGTCAAAATGGGAGCAGGTTGTTGCATGTCTTGTTGTTGCTGATGCATGCTTTGGAATCTTTTTGATTGATTGGAAGAAAATTGCTGTTGTTGCTGTTGCTGTTGCATTGGAATAAATTTAGATTGCTGTCTTTGTTGCGGTTGTTGTGGTTGAGGAACAAAATTATTTGATCGCACATTTTCCGCAACCACATTTCTGACTATTTGCAATTTTCCATCCACAACTTTCATGTTCAAAGAGGATAATATGTCATCATATGTAACCTTTCTTGCAGGTTGTGGTTGAGGAGCAGGGGGCGCTAAAGAACCGCGATTTTTATGAGCCATTGTTGTTATTCTTGGAATAGGCACACGAGAAGTTGGAACCGCTGGTGTAAAGTTTCCGTCGCCATCTATAAACCCAACATCTTCAACGTCTTCGTCTAAATTATCAACCTCTGTAATGTTTAAATCCATATATATTTATTCTGCTTGAAAAATAAAAAAATAAACTCACCATCTTTTTATTTTTGTTTTTTGTTTTTATTTGTTTTTATTTGTTCTTTTTAATGTTTTCGTAATAGCTTTTCCAAAAAATGTTATCAAACAAATCATCCATAAACTCAAAAAAATTTTCTAGCGCGGTTGAAACGGTTTCTTCTGGAAGTTCGCGCACAATTAAAGGCGGTCCAGGTTCGTCTAAAAAATCAAGATACTTCATAATTAATTTCTATAATATAATTTTAATATGTTTTTAATATAATGACGGCTTACATTAAAAACAAAGGTATTACACAAACATATTTTCAAGACAGTCATCACAAGAAAAAGGCCAGCGAAATTAAATGGAACGCAAAATACAACGGCGATCTTGCAAATATTAAGGTAGACATTAATAACAATGGTAAGAAAGATAAATATCGTGTGCAACTTAATAACGAAGATTTAGCTAACCTTTTAAGCATTCCTGCAGTAAATCAATCATTAGAACAGCGACTCAAAAACGACTTTCTTAGCGACGATTGCGATGAACAAGGACCACATGATTTTGTTATTCCACAAATACTTCAAATGCCTGAGCCAGAGCCAGAACCCAATTTATTCAGAGTTAACATTCCTGATTTGTCTAGTAAAAAACAGCAATATTCTTCACCATTTTCAAAGCCATGTATGTATGAAAATGAGTTAACAAGTTTACCCAATTTGACTTCTCTCTCCAGACCTCAATCAGTATTATCGGAATTAGACCATCATATTTCTACGTCGCCGCAGATTGAAATGGTGTCTCCTATAAAATTAACCAGGCGAGAGAAACACGCTAGGTTAAAGACCCCTTCTCCCAAAACCATGCGAATTCATTACACAAGTGCCACAGGAAAAGGCGTGGGAAAAGGAACCAGACGTAAAAGACGCACCCCAAAAAGGAAAAGTAGTGTTGCCAAGTTTTTTAGCAAGCTTTTTTAATTACTGGTTCCAAGACCACCTTATCATTATCTGATAATGAGCGTTCTCTTTTATTTTTATTATATTTTATCACTTTGTCTTTTTCAATGGTAGTTAGATAATATTGTGAGGCGTATAAAAGATTACAGACGACTTCATCGTCATAAATACATTCAATATGTAAATCTTTCATTTTCTTTAATGTCTTTAAAAAATACGCGCAATTGAACGTTTCTTCATCGTTAAAATTGATTACAATTATGCAATGGTTTCTGGGAATTCTGCAACGACCTTCCATTTCGTAAAGGTAGTAATAGTGATCGCAATTAGAATCCAACGCAAAATCAGTAATTTCTCTCTTGAGTTCCGAGATATTAGGATGTTTCAACATATTGAATGAGACCTCAATATTATACCCCATTATTATAGGGCAATATTTTTCTTTGTAAAAACAAAATAAGTTTTATGTAGATAGGGAAATTAACAAATATAATTTTGAAATATGTGTTTTCAACTAGAAAATACATGTTTTGATTAGTTTTAGATACCTATTTTAAAAAGTTGGTATATAATAAATATGTCTTTCAAAAAATTTGGAGGGTTAAACTATTCAGCAAAAAACAATATTGTCGGCAATTTGTATTCATCCAGCATAAATTCTGGAACAGCCAACATAATAGGTCTGGAAAACTCAAAAATAACAAGCCAAAGTCACTTGGATATGAGTGCAAATTCAGTTATGCATATTGGCAGTCTGTATTTTATGGACGGAACTGTTCAGGCCACTGCATATCAAAACACCGCTGGCGGTCCAACCATATTTGACACTGGTATAACTGTTAATGGAATATCTACATTGAATGGTAATGTAAACGTAACTGGCAATGAAAGTATAACTGGAAATTTAACTGTATCAGGAACTAGTGCTTTACAAGGTCTTGTTACAGCGTCAAATGGAGTGGCAGTTTCAAATGGATTGACAATTTCAAGTGGCAACGTGTCAATTTCAAGTGGAAGTTTAACAGTTGCGAATGGATTAACAGTTTCAAATGGACTAACAGTTTCAAGTGGCACAACATCTTTACAAGCGGCTACGGTTGCTAATGGATTAACAGTTTCAAATGGAGCAACAATTTCAAGCGGAACCTTTTCAAGCGGCAGTTTAACTGTTTCAGGTGATTTAACAACCGTTAAAGATTTAACAGTGACTGGTGATTTAAATCTTACAGGAACGCTTGTTTATGATAACCTAGAGTTAAGTGGTACTTTAACAGTTGATGGAACATCTACATTGACTGGCCTTGTAACAGCCGAGGGAGGTTTAAGTGTAACCGCTGGAACTTCTGCGCTGCAAGCGACAACAACGACTACATTAACAGCTTCAGGTTTAATACAAGGAAGTAATGGTTTAACTATAACAAGTGGATTGTCTTCTCTACAAAATACAACGACAACCACGCTGGGAGCTACTGGATTAATTACTGGCAACAATGGTTTAACTATAACATCAGGATCGTGCGTGCTACAAGGAACAACAACAACTACACTAACGGCTTCAGGATTAATAACTGCTAGTGCAGGATTAATTTCTACTGCAGGAACAACTACACTGGGTGCCACAACAGCAACATCAATAAATATTAATGGAGCCACATTAGGTTCAAATGTGTTAGCGGTAAATGGAACAACATCTTTGCAAGGCGCTACAACTGTTACGTCAGGCGGTCTAAATGTAACAGGTGGTGTTATTGTCGCAGACACCGGTCTAACTATAACTGCTGGTGGCGAAACAATAACAGCAGGAGATTTAAATATAATAGCAGGGGGCGAAATAATAACAGCAGGAGATTTAACAGTGACAGCTGGAACAATAAACGCCAATGGTGGTTCTATTTTATCTACTGCATCAACTTTTAATTTGTTGACAGATTCAAGCTCACCATTTACTCCTAATGCCATAAGTTTTGGACCTAGTTCAACAACAGGAACAATAACAATTCCAAGCACCGCTCCATCTAGTTCGTTTAATAGTGGAGCATTAGTGGTTGCAGGTGGCGTTGGAATACAAGGCAACTTTTACAACGCCTACCCAATAACACCAGGTAGTCAAGTAACAGCGTATTTTAATAAGGTTGTTGTTGGATCAACTCTTACACTTGAACCTACTTCACTTTTTACAGTTGGAAATTTGACAGCAACTGGAAATTTGATAGTGCAAGGAACTGTGAGCATAAGTGGCCAAACGACAATTGATGATAATTTAATTGTTACTGGAAATCTAACTATAAATGGAAATTTAAATTTTGACGATTTAATTGTAGAAGGGACGTTAACTGTTGGTGGAAACACAGTGATTGGCACACCTTTAAGCAATGCGACATTAACTGTCAATGGTCTAATTACCGGCAACAGTGGATTAACAGTTTCTTCAGGTTCAACGTCTTTGCAAGATACTACAGTTGCCAATGGATTAACGGTTTCTTCAGGCACGACATCATTGCAAGATACTACAGTTGCCAATGGATTAACAGTTTCAAATGGAGTATCAAATTTAAATGGCGGAATAACTGTTAATAATGGTGCTGGTGATGTATTTACGGTAGATTCAGCAACTGGTGATGCAGTGGTTGGTTTTGCATTGGGGCAAGGAGGTTTAACAGTAAAGGATACTTTAACTGTAGATGGTGACTCTTTTTTTAATTCAACTTTAAATGTTCAAAATAGTTCAATAAGAGTTACTGATACTGTCACTCCAACTCCAACAGTGTTTTTTTCAGTAAGTGCAACAGGTGATACAGTGATTGGTGAATCAGGCGGAACATCTGCAGTTTTAACAGTACACGGAACATGCACGGCAACCTCCTTTACTTCTAGTTCAGATTACCGTATTAAAGAAGATGTCGTCGTCTTAAATGATTCATTCAACATAGACAAGTTAAGACCAGTTACGTATACAAATAAGAATACAAAAAAGCAAGATATTGGTTTTATTGCACACGAAGTCCAAGAAGAGTTCCCATATTTAGTAACCGGTGAAAAGGATGGAGAACAGATGCAATCACTCAACTACATAGGATTAATTGGTGTTTTAGTAAAGGAAATACAGGATCTAAAGAAACGTGTCCAAATCTTGGAAAATAAATGATAGTATAATATATGAGTTTTATTAATGGAAACACAGTTTCTCCAGTAAATGAAACCTATATTGGGTTTTTTAAGCAGACAAACCCATTTCAATTTACCACGTATGTGAGTGCATCTGACAAATATCTATACGACACCACTTATGTAATACCAAAGGGTGTGTGGTTAGTGAGCGCAACTGTTCTTATTGAACCCACTTCTACCCCTGCTGGGAATATTACAAATATGAATGTAGCAATAGCATTACCTAATAATATCAAAGGTAAAAACACAGTTGTGCTGAGAATTGATTCAGGTTATGTTGCATATACTGCTTCCGTTTGTGAACCTTATTATAGCGATGGAACTACAAGCTGCGGTATTTATTTTTATGCCACTACTCTCAATGGCAGTAATTATTATTTGCAAGGCGGTGTTAATACAACTATGACTTATGTAAAAATTGCATAAATTATTAATTTTTATAAGAAAACCTCAAAAAATCAAATAACATAAAATCAAATCAAATAAAAATTGATTATAAAAACTAATCTATAATCAATGTAAATACAAAGCGATGGACGTTCTAAAACCAATTCTCTCTTCCCATAACTCTCATGAGAGAGACCAAAATCTGGTCTTTGACGAGCCCACACATAAATACACCATTATTACCGACCCCAACTCAGATTACACAAGTGTTACCACCATTAATCACAGTCATTTCCCTCACTTTGACGCCGATGCCGTCATTAAAAATATGATGAAGGGAAGGAACTGGAATCCGCAGAATAAATATTGGGGGCTTACTGCAGACGAAATCAAGGCGCAATGGGCCCAAAATGCGGCATCAGTTTCAGGCGCAGGAACTGACCTCCATTTCAATATTGAGTGTTTCATGAACCAGCAGCTGCCCAGCGGATACACTCATAAGGAGCTCCTAGAAAATTACGAGGCCTACCTAGAAGCAGGAAATCTGAGTCCAAATGTCTCCGAAGAGTGGGACTTCTTCATGCAATATATTAGGGCCACACCAAGTTACAAGCCATATCGCACAGAGTGGATGATCTATCATGAAGACCTAAAAGTGGCCGGTTCTATTGACATGGTGTATGAAAACCCAGATGGCACATTATCTATTTACGACTGGAAACGCTCAAAAGACATTTCAAAAGCGAATGGATTCAACAAGTATGCGATTACCAAGGAAATAGATCATTTGCCGGACACAAATTTCTGGCATTATTCTCTCCAGCTGAACACATACAAGGCCATTTTACAAGAGAAATACAATAAAATCATAAAGGATTTGTATTTGGTCCGACTGCATCCCAATAATCCGAGAAAGACCTTTGAAATCATTAAGTGCGCCAATTTGGATAAGGAGATTGCTGATTTGTTTGCGCTGAGAAAGAGTCAAATAAAAACATATGCGGAACAAAACGTTTAAAAATAAAGCACTTATAATATATATTTGCAGACATGAATGAAGAATTCCTAAAAGCAATAGAGTATAATAAGACAGAGGAGGAATGTTGTTATATTAGTGAGCCGCCGCTTCCCATTCCAGATACACCAAATTTTGTAATTGCATTTTCATTTGGTCTTTTTTTGGTTTTTTTACAGCATATATTGGATAATGACAACTTTTATTTGAATTATTTTGCAGATAAAATTAAAACTACTGTTTCCAATGGTTTGAATTATTATTTTTATAATGAAAACAGCTTGGATGAGTTAGAAAAGGAAAACGAAGACAAGATCGTGACTGTGGATGAACCTATTGCTCCACCAAAACCATATGAGGATAAGTATTTGGAAGAAGTGAAGAAGCTTCCAGTAGAGATTGTGTTTACTGAGACAGAATTGGAAACAGAACTAGCTCAGAGAGTAACTATTCGGAAGAATATGGAAAATAAGCTTAGTTCAGATAAGACTCATGTGGAGACAGCGATGGCATATTTTGAAAAGCGTTTGGAAGAGCTTGAAATGGAGAGGGAAACCAAGTCTATGGAAAAAGAAGATAAAAAAGATAAAAACTATGAAGATGAATACGATGACGAAGACTTTGAGGAGGAAGATAAAGAAACCGAAGAAGAAAAGAAGGAAAGAATTGAGCAAGCAATTGCCAGTATCCAAAACGATCAAAGGCTCTATAAAAAGGCACAGGTGTTACTAGAAGAAAAAACCATAGATGAAGAAGAAATTAATAAGCTTGCAAGAGAATTTATTTTGAAGGAACGTTTAGATAACTTGAAGAATTGCATTGTCATGGAAAAAACCCCAATAGGAAATGCTGTTATGTTTTATAATAATTCCAAATCTTCGTTTGAATATTACAGTGATAGCACACTCCCTTATCGCTATTTGGAGGTTGTAGCTAGAAAGTATATTTTGACTTACAAATGCAAGCAAATTTTTGTGGATATGGAAGAAGAAATAAAGGAAGCCGAGAAAAAACTAGAAGAGAAAAAGAAAAAGGAGGAGGATGAAAAGCAAAAGCAGCAAGAGGAAAAAGATAGTGGAAACTCCACAACAACAGAAAAACCTGCAAAGAATGTGTTTGCCAAATTTAAAAATTATAATAAGGACAATAGCATAAAGGTTGCAGCCGTTCCACTTGACCGTCCTCCAACAGCGAAGCAAACAAAACCTCAAGAAGAAAAGGTGATAAAAGAGAATGCCAACAGATATTCTTTTGAGGGGAAACTTGCTAATTTTAGTTTTTTAAAGAAGATAGATAGAAAGGTTGTTGATAAAAGATACGCGGTAAGTTTTTCGGAATTTAAGAAAATGCAGAAAAGCCAATAAAAAATAACCTAACCATAATATAAGTATGACTGTAAAAACAAGAAGAAACTACACAAAGAAAGGAGGATCAATAAATAAGACACAGAAAAATCAACCAGACGTTGGAGAAAGACGAAGTTTATTTTCTACAGTCGGCACCGCTGCAGTAAATGCTTTTAAAGGAACTGTTAATTTCTTAGAGGATAAAGGTGCGCGAGTATTCGGATTCAAACGTATAAATCAAGATGAAGAAGCAAAGTTGGCTCAAGTGCAACAAGCGCCATCGGAGATGTCAGAATTGGCGTCAACTGCAACAAACGTCGCATCAGGTGTAGCCGATAAAGCAAACCAAGTGGGTTCTCTCATTGTAGGCGAGTTAAATAAAAAATTAGATAGCACAGACGTGAAGGGAACATTGACCCAAGCGATTGGAAATACAGTAGAAATTGCTAAAGATATTGTTGAAAAGGCGAATGAGAAGTTAAATGATCCCAAGTTTGTGGGAGAAGTCGCGGAAGCAACTAAAAAAATGTCAGAAACGGCAGCAACTGTTATAGAAGCGGCAGAGCCAGCAATAAATCAAGTTATAGATGAAACCTCGGAAATCGGTGAAAAAATGTTTTCAAAAGTTGGAAATTCTGCGGTAAATATTGCATTAAATACAGCGGAAGCCATTCCAGGAGTAGGTGCAGGAATAGGTCTTGTAAGAGATATAGATAAAGCGGCAATTGCCGGAGAGGCAATTGTAGAAGCAGGAATGAAGACAGCTACTACATTTGCAGATGGTATAGCGAAAACTGAAGAAGCGCTCGCATCCAAGATGGAAGAGGCGAAAACGGTTGCAAATAGAACAACCCAAGGAATAAGCGCATTTAATGCAGTTGATAAAGTTATCCCAGTATCAAAAATAGCATCAAAAATACCTGTTTCTAGTGTCGCAAAATTTGCTTCAAATGCGAGACATGGTGGTGCATCAAGAAAATTCAGAAGAATAAGAAAGAAATTATCACGTAAATTGAAGTTTAAGTAAAACCAAATCCTTGATTTTTATTTTGATTGTTCCTTTTTCCAAGTTATATATCCAATGCTCCGTATAACATTAAAAGAGGTTCCAAGATGCTCTTTTGCAATAGAATATGCAATACGTTCTTTATCGCCAAGTTGTTCCAAATATTTCAAAATGGAGTCCTGAACATCCTGAGGGTATTTTGAAAAGTCTTCGTCTGACATTGTGTTTGCTTTAATAATAATAAACTTGTATTATTATTAAGTCAATTTTTTCTTTAATTTTTATTTATTTTTAACCAGTATATGTGATGAAACATAGAATCTTATTATCATTGATTTTGACCTCACTTTGGTTCATCATTTTTGTTAAGCTGGTGTCAATTTTGTATCCGTTGGATAATAAAAAAGAGAATAAATCAGGAATTTCATCGTCACTCATAAGACCACAACAACCGCCTCTAAGAGAAAGTAATGCAAGCGCGCAGCTATTTTTGGATAAACAAGGTCCTGGCGTATTAAATGGAGATAAAGGTGGCATTTGCAAACGTCGGACTATTTTTCCAAGAGGTCCTTCTGGTGGTAGATTTATCACAATAATGTTTTTATAGCATTGATTGAATGTGTCTAAAAAGACTCTTGTGGAAAGCATATAACTTTTGGGGTAATTCATACAGATATAACTAATTAATATAAAATAATCGTATTGTATTTTATATTCTACTTCTATTTGATAACTTTTAATGAATTGTTTGGAATACTAAAAAAATTGAAATCTAAAATGAAAATAAATATTTGGTAAACTAATAAGACATCGGCGAATAACCCAAGATGAAGATAGATATTACAAACGGAACAATTAGTAATGATGAAATGTTTCTTTTCGGAGATAGAGCCGACAATGTTAAATCATTGGACGACGCAGAAGATAAGATTAATGAGAATGAAAATTTAAATACCGCCTTCATTTATCGGTTTAAATTTACCCAAAACTTCATGGACGAGTTGTATAAGTTTTCAAAGATTCATCAATATGATGACAGGAAGTTGTTTAAAGAGGCTTGGGAGAAATGGTCTGAGGAAGAGGAGAAGCTTATTGAAAGCGAGATTTCCAGGCTAAATAAGCTAGGATATGAGGGCGATATCTTGGATAAGATGTTCAAAAGCGCGCGTTATTACTTCAGAAAGAAGGGAACAACAAAGCCTGATCCCAAGGAACGTAAGAAATACGTGGGTGTCCACAAGGATCTTCTAGATGCAATGGATTCGCATGTCTTCAATGGAAGAAATAAGCAAGATTATAAGCCATCAGAAGGGTTTGTAGATTTCTGTAAAACAAACACAGAAGATCTGAAAGAGGAAATTGGGAGGTTACTGGAAAGTGACATGGATTCTTCCGAAATCATGAATAAAATTAAAAAGACTTACAAAAATAGATATTTTATGTCAATAACTAAATAAATACCTTGTGATAGTTATAGTATAAAATCACACAATGTTGCTAGGCCCATATTTACAAGAACCAATAAAAACACATAAAAATGCAGCAAAACTTTGTAAAAAACATACAAATTCAATAACAAAGGCTAGCTTTTTTTCTCTCAATGAGATTCAAATATCACAAAGAATATTGCAAATACCTAATTATTCTAGACATTTTGCTCCAGTTCTGAAAAATTCATTTGTAAGTTTGGCGGAAATAGACGATGAGAATTTTGAGAGAAGTGAAAAAATTGGCGATGAAAATTCGCATATTCTGATAACACGTTTAAATATTCCAGGAAGTCGCTCATTTTACGAGGTATTTTACTCTGATCGCAAGAAAACTGTAGAACCTGGTGAGAACATAATAAAGATCAAGATTACAGATAAACCTGAAAAAATGGATAAAATAAATACAATCAAAGAGAGAAAAAAGTTTTTGAAATTGATAAATAGCTATAAACACTTGTTGGAAAGTATAAAACTATTAAATAATGCAAATATTGTAAATATTAACTTTCATCCGACAACACTAGTTTTCAGAGATAATTTGCCAGTCATTGGAAGATTTGATGAATGTTTCCACTTACCAACAATGAATGAAGAGAGAAAAAGTAATCTATTTTCTGATTATAATGCAAAAAACGTGTTTTTACCGCCAGAGGCACATGTAATTTGTTTTTTACTAGATAATAAGTTAGATAGCTTGTCTTTTTCAAGTATTGAAGAGATATGCGAGGATTGCCGGAGCCGCGTTGCTTCTTTAAGCTGCTTTTCAAAAGCTTTTCTGGACCAATATAAAGAAACCGCCCATTTCTCTCTTCAATCGTTGACTAACAAACCAAAACATGAGATAATTAATGAAATGTTACAAAAGTGTTCTACTTGGAACAACTATGGAATAAGTATACTTTTTCTGGTTTTATTGAGAGATATTTTTAAAGGACGCGAAGGATTCCCTCAAAATTCGTTCATTTCTCGGTTCTCTCAGATTCTGACACTCGGAATCCATCCTATCCCTGAAAAACGTCCGACTTCTTTGCAAAATGTATCATTATTCAATGATATATTGTATAATACTACCTCTCAAGATTATGACCATCTTCTCTCTTTATTTGCGAGCCTTTCTGGTCTTCTTTGACTTCTTTGCGCTCTTCTTGGACTTCTTCGCGCTCTTCTTTGACTTCTTGGACTTCTTTACGCCTCTAGCCTTTCCCTTGGTCTCAGACTTCTCTTCGGAACCTTCTTCAACCATTGGTTCCTTGGATTTTGTTTCAGTCTTTGCGCCTGCACCAGAATCGTTAACCTTCTTTGCATCAATCATAGCTTGTTTATAGGAATAATCCTTGTCTTTTCCACGACCTGTGTCAAAAGTCTTTTTCACTAGCGTCAACCATGCGTTTGCCATTGTTATACATTTTATTGAGAAAAGAAATCAACGCAACTAAATAAAGTTAACCAATAAATAAAAATAATAAAAAACAATTACAAAAAAATTGACATAAGTATTGTTAAAATAATTATTACAACAAAAAGAACACAATTATGTCCGTTAACGCATCCAACTTTACATTTACGCGGTATTTATATATCAAAGATGAAGTCCACGTTGCGCTTCTTGTAAGTATTCTTAATAAAAGCGAAAAAAGCTTGTTTTGGGCTTATGAATTATATTACTCCGGATTTTATGAAGAGTTGTTCAGCTTGTTATGGAAAATCTATTTTGACTTTTATTACACACTCAATCCAGGCTTCTACAAGTATTTCATTAAAAAACAAAAAGAGTGGAACAAAGCGGAAGATTCTTTTGAAAAGCATAAAACCATTGGAGTAATTGTGAATAATTTGTTAATAAGACCCCATAATATGGACGTCTTCTTGTTGAGGCATATTGCGAAAAATTTTGATATTGAAACAGAGTCTACTTCACAATTGACCGAATGGCCAGATCAAAAAAACTATCTTAATATCGCGGATTATATATTCAATAAATGCTCTTCTACGACTGAACTAAAATCGGCTCAACAGCAAATCAACAACTACTTCAAAGAGAGAAATGTAAAGGTTGATGAGAGCGAAAAAAACGTTGGCCTAGACCAAAAACATATTGCGCTTGCAAATATTATGCTCATGTTCTCTCGCGCCGAGAAGCTTTCCATGGGCAAAAATATGTATCTCATTGTGGAAGACGAAGAAATTTTGAAGCACAACACTATGGAGTCAGATTATGATAATAGTTTCTATCCATACAAGATCCTTCCACTGGTAACTTCTCACGGAATTGACGAAGAAAATTATCTCTCGTTGTTTGCATTGCAGAGAGAAACAATGGATGTAAAAGACGCATATTATTACCATTGGGATTATTATGCGCTTGGTTCGCCAGTGTGGAGAGAACGAGTTGAAGCTTTTAAAGGCCAAGCAAATCATGAAACAAAGCGACTGGATTTTCCAGATGATGATTACTTTGAGGACTTTTATAACAAGTATAATTACGAACCAGATGAACAGAAGAGAGAAACCCAGAATAAAAATATTCAACCAATTTGCGGAGGGAGAACTTGGGTGCAATTTTATGAACAACATAAAAAAAATGGTTTATATATTCCAGATGAAGAGTATCTTGACGAATTTGATAAGGTAAACTATTAAAATAATACATCTATTTGGCACCACCTTTACCAAAGGTAGAATCTATTTGGCACCACCTTTTCCAAAGGTAGAATCTATTTGGCACCACCTTTTCTAAAGGTGGTTAGATGACCTTGACGCTTTTGCAGTCTTCAGGAATAAAAACCATCCCAGGAGTAGTCGTTTTTTGAATATTTTTTACGCGCGTAAATACAATTGGTAAACTTTTTTCTTTAGGATATGAGTGCTTTTTGCATAGCACCGCTCCTTGGCTAATAATATATTTCAGATTTTTCCTGTCAAAATTATCAGGAACACTCGCAATCACGTGGCAAGATTTTTTATTATCAACGTGAAACCAAAGGTCATTTGAAAACGCTGCGTCAATAATTTGATCGTTCTCGTCAGCATTTTGACCAATGGTAAAGGTGATCTCGCACCTAAGGCTTGGGATGGAAATAACTTCAGTCTTCATAATTGTAATGTCTATATTTAATTGTTGAGAGAAAAAAGGAATCAATTTTATTTCTGAAATTTATTATTTATTAAATACTGTTAATTTTTATTTTATTCCTGTATAAAATAAAAATTGAAATGTAAATAACCTAAAATAATAATAACAACAAATACAAGGCAAGATGGTTAAAAACACAAAAGGTGGCTCTGGACATAAATCTCAGGCTCGCAAGTTTGCTGGCGGAAGCGTGAAATCAACAAATAAAGCGACGCGATTTTCTGAAGATGAATATGAATATTATGCTCAAGTAGTTGCCACTTTGGGTAATGGAATGTGTCATGTGATGTGCAAAGATGGAAAGAAGCGTCTTTGCCACATTCGCGGCAAGTTTCGCGGAAGGGGTATGCGTGATAATATGGTAAAAAATGGTGTGTGGGTTCTGGTTGGCGGCCGCGATTTTGAGGCCGAAAGAACAAATGATGATAAAAAGTTGGAAAATTGCGACCTTCTTGAGGTTTACAGCGATTTGGATAAGGAACGTCTAAAAACTCTTGGTGGTTTCAGTGATTTTATTACAAGGGACCACACGTTTACAAATACAAGCGCACAAGCCGACGATGACCTATTATTTACTGATAACGCCGCGGAGGATGAGTATTTGAATATTATGAAGCAAAAAGTTCCTACAGATAACATTAATTCTTCTTCGGTTGAAATTGCTCAAGAAGACGAGGTGAACGTGGATGATATTTAATCCACATCCATATCTTCTTCAATAATGTTGAAATTTATTGGATTAGAATCGTTGTTTTCATTGTTAAAAATAATATTCGGATTATTGTGCGCTGTGTTAATAAAATTAAAAAAATTATTAAAGTTTATTTGTTGCATTGTTTCATATTCATTATAAATTTCTCCGTCATAAATTTCTTCGTCATAAATTTCTCCATTTTCTATTTCTTCTGGATTCTCGTCAACAACTTCTTCTTCTCTCATATTTTTTTCCATAGAATCAAATTTATAGCGGCAAACTGGACATTCACAGCTGTCTTCTGTAAGCCATTTCATGATGGGTTCAACAAAGAAACAATGGTTGCATGGTAATTGAATGATTTCATCATCTTCTTGGAATGTTTCGCACATTATTGAGCACTTTAAATTATTTTCAATATCTTTGGCGTCTCTGAATTTTATGGGAATAAGCAAGCTCTTCGCGTCATCTGTTATAACATGTCTTATTGGGTTTCTATCATATAAGCTCGTCTGCAATACGCTTTGAGATGGTGACCTAGGAAATACCGGCAAATATACTTCATTTGAAATAATGTCATTTAATAGCAACCTAAGTATACCATTAAATTCACTGAAATCGTTGTTTTCCATATACATATATCAATACAAAATATTTAAACCGATTTAAATATTTTGTTTTCTACTCACTCACCTTTTTATGTTTTTTCTTTTTTATTTGCGATCTCCTTTAAATATATATAACTCGGTTACGCTTGGCAAAGACGCAAATTGAAGACAGAAATCTATAAGGTCGCTGTTAGGAGATAGTAGTATATTGTGTGTATTCTTTAAATTGTTATTTTAAAATGCTATTTAATTGATAAATTATAAGCGCTTAGAGGCTATTACAATATAAATGTATAACCAAAGGACTAGACCAGACCAGATAAAAGCGAAGCATTCAAGACAATATGTTTAAGACAGAGCGAAAACCAAATAATAGAAACAATGACCGTCACTATTTGTCAAATAGTTTTAGACCAAAGGGTGAACCGGTTGTTAAAAAGTTTGAAATTAAAGAGGAAGATTTTCCAGAACTACGAGTTGAAGGAGAAACTCAAATCAAGAACGAAAACGTTTTGCAATATAAGAATGCAATGTTAAAGCGTGATGAAACTGAAGAGGTGAAAAGGGATGATTTAAAGCCTGGTTGGGAAAGGTTGTATTATGACAAAAATAGAAAAATAGTTATTGAGAAATATGAAGAAAATAGGGGATATGAAGAAGATTTTCATTCTCGCGCACAAAGGGTTTTTCAATCGCTTGTAGACAAGTGGGAAAATGAAAGAATTGCATATAACAATTTGTATGGAGAAGGGGAATATGAGAGGATATATTACATGCCGAGGCGAGAAGAAGACAATTATTATGACTATGAGGAGGAAGAGGAAGATGTTCCTGTGGAGGAGGAATACTATGACGAGGAATCGCAATACTACGATTTATATTAGTCAAACACGTTAAAAATTATATTGAATTATATGCGCATAATTCAATATGAGTTTAGATGCAGAAATATCAGATAAAATGGATTTAGACACAAAATGGATAGAAGAGTTTGAATCAATTGATAACAATTATAAAACATTTTATACCGAAGACATAATGCATATAAAATTTCACTATGTTTATGTTAATAAAGAAAACGACATTGATAAAGTAAAAGAAGAAACCATCTTATTAAGAACTCCAAATTATATTTCAAGAGAAGAATTAATTGGAATACTTAAAAAGAACAATAAACTTTCAGACACAAATTACACAGTTTTATCCATATTGAAATATAATATTGACATTGAACCGACAGACGTCACATATTACATAAAGAACAATGTTGAACAAGATGAAACATACGACTTTTTAAAATCAGTTAAAAATATTGACTCTATTCCATTAAATAAATCCATATCAATGTTTCAAGATTTGAATGACATTATAATCATTTTTTACGAGAAATCAGTAAATGATAAAACAGAACATTTGCGACAGCACAATCAAACAAAGAGGATTTATATTAACACCATTCGTGCTAACAAACGTAGAACATATCGCAAAAGGGCTTAAAGACGAATCGCGATTATAATGTACCATGGCAGCACTCGTGAACGCTCTTGACTCTTATACTCCTATGCAGGTCGGTGAAAATGGTCACACCGAATATGCGTGGTCTAGCGACTTACAGGAAAAAATTCTTCAATTGAGTTTCCAATTTACTCGTTGTGATTCAGCTAAAGTTGAATCGCACGCGCAAACACTTAGGCAGCTTTTGCGTAATCTTACAGCGAGCAAGGAGATCTCAAGAGAAAAGTTTGTGGAGTTAATGACGGTAGCATATAAAATGGTCGGTCACACTCGTGACATTATTGACGGAAAGGGGGAGTATGCCCTTGCATATATGCAGATTCTGGTTTGGAATGAGTTCCATCCAGAGCTTGCTCGTTTTGTTCTGACTAAGTTCGTGTCATCTGAGGGCCATCCTTATGGATCTTGGAAGGATATCAAGTATTTTTGCAACTATTGCAAGTCCAATGGCGTTGCCGTGTCGGACCCTCTTATGCAGCACGCATTCCAGCTCCTGCTTGGACAGCTTCAACTAGATTCTACTGCCGAGAAGAAGTCACTTGCTGCCAAGTGGGTGCCTCGCGCCAAGTCCCACCGATTTGGCTGGATCTTTAATGAGCTTGCTGTTATCTATTTTGCCAAGTATATTGAGACTGCTAAGACTTCTGTGCAGGTTGACCGCGCCGTCAACAAGGCCAAGATGGACTTCCGTAAGCTCCTTGCAAATCTGAATCGTGAGCTTGACACCACTCAAATTCACCAGTGCGACGGAACTTGGTCTAAGATTGACCATGCGAAGACTACGTCTCTCACTATCTCTAAGCAGAAGACGGCTTTTCTGAACAAGAAGAAGGACGGCACTCAGCGCTCCGAGTCGGAGGATCGTGTTCAGTGTGCTGATAACTTCACGGCTCGCATCAAGAAGGCCGCCGCCGGCGAGGTGGAGATGAAGGGTAAGCGCATGGGTCTGAATACCTTCACGGTTCAGGCTCGTGATCTCATCTTCAGAAAGCCAACCGATGATATCCAGATTGAGATTGACCTTCTTAACTCGCAGTGGCGCAACAATGCCACTCAGACAGGCGTGCTTGGTCCGATGGTCGCAATGTTGGACTTTTCTGGCTCCATGGATGGCGACCCTCGTGACGTCGCAATGGCTCTTGGCTGCCGCGTTGCCGAGAAGTCTGTCCTTGGTAAGCGCGTCATGTCTTTCAGCACCAACCCCACTTGGCACAATTTGGACGGTTGTGATAACTTCGTTGACATGATTCGCGTTCTCCATAATGGTGAGGTCGGTTATAGCACCAACTTCCACGGTGCCTTTGACCGTATTCTTGACGCCATTGTTGAGAAGAAGTTGACACCTGACCAGGTTGAGGGTATGATTCTCGCTATTTTCTCTGATATGCAGATTGATGACCCACAAGTGAAGGCGCCTTCAAACATGGAGTCTTTCTACCAGACCATGGAAACCAAGTATGCCGAGACTGGTGTCAGGATCTGGGGCAAGCCTTTCAAGCCGCCTCACATCCTCTTCTGGAACCTCAGGTCCACCAGTGGTTTCCCATGCCTTTCTTCGCAAAGGAATGTGAGCATGATGTCTGGGTTTAGTCCTGCTCTTCTCAACCTCTTCTGCGAGAAGGGTTTGGATGCTCTTCAGGGATGCACTCCTTGGTCCATCCTTGTGGAGCAGATGAACAAGCCGAGGTATCAGTGCCTAGAAGACAAGGTGAAGGAGGTTCTTCTTGAGTAAAAAATAATAAAACGATAAAACTATAAAAAGAAAAATTAGTAAAATTATACATTTAATAAAAACGTATAATTTATATGGCAACAATTGCAGTAGTAGTTTTAACGCGCGGTTATCAAGATATTCGCAAATATAACACTCTTATCAGAAGAAATATTTCAATTGCTAAAAACTTGGGAGCACTTAAAGACACCGATATACTCATTTTTCATGAAGGAAATATATTACCACAACACCAAGAATACATCTCAAAATTTACTCCAACTCTTAATCTTATTTTTAAATGTATTAAAGAACACGCATTTAAGGACGAAAAAAAAGACATTCATACGTTTGAACCAACTCGCGCATTTGGATTGAATTATCGTCATATGTGTTCATTTTGGTTTGTGGATTTTTGGAAGTTTGTGGAAGAATATGATATGATTTTGCGCATAGATGAAGACTGTGTTATTGAGTTTAATATTCCTGAGCTATTTTACACTCTTTTCAATAAAACGGCTGTTTACGGCATGTGGACAAGGGATCAGGATTTTGTAACTGTTGGATTAAACCAATTTACAAGACTATTCTTGAAGGAAAATTTGCCAGAAGAAAGTAATAATCAAATAATACAGCACAATCCTTCCGGACCTTATACAAATGTTATTGGGTTTAATTTGAAGTCTCTGAGAGAAAATGAACTTCTTCAAAAATATATCCAAAAGGTGGGAATAATGGACTGCATTTATGCGTTTAGATGGGGTGATTTACCATTATGGGGAGAAGCATTATTCTATTTTTGCAACCCAAATTCTTATTCCAAGTCAGACAAAATAAAATACTTTCATGGAAGCCACAACACATATGTTGGCGGAACACCTATTAATCAACGATTACAAAGAATGACGTTTTAACTCAACTCAAATAGTCCAACACTTGAAACTGAATGAATGGTATATTATGCAACGTTGCACACCATTGACTGAATCCTGAACCCCAATTATAAGGAGAGAAGCTAATTATTTGAAAAGCATTTGACATTATATAAAAATCCAACAGCGTCTCCATAATAGCTTGGTCACTTGGATTAACGGATTCTCCCAAATGAACTATATTTGTCATTTGAACAATAACTTGTGGAAACACTCTTTTTAATAAAAGTTTTATTTGATTGTTATCGCTTAGAATCAAATACTTTGTTCCTAGTTTCATGTTTTTCGCTAGAATGCTGGTTATCTTTTTCAAAACAAATGGATTCAACTGATTATTTTTAAGCATATATTTATCGCCGCTTCTGATATGAATAACCGCAAACTGCTTTACTTTAATTCCCAAATTAATTAAAGAAGTATTAATATTTTGCTGCATTAGTTCATTTGGGGCCAGTTTATTTTGCACAAAATAACGACCCATTTCTTTATAATTGTCAAATATTGGCAAGCTATTACAAAACGTAAAAAAATTTTCGCAATCAAGTGAATTCAATTTACTAACTAATTCACTGAAAAATCTAATAGAATCCTTTGTAAAAACTTTTGAGTTAATTGGGATATAATTTATGTTTTCATATTTTGCAATGGTTTCATAATTTGCATTGTATTTTACTGAATGCGCTTCTTGCGCGAGAAACTTTGACATGGGATGGTTACTTAAATCCATGTCAAATTCCAGACCTAAGAGAGAAGATACTTGCATAAGACAAAAAGAACCTCTTATATAATCCCCCAATCCTTGCGCCGTACCATTTGTGTATTTTAGCTGGTAAACATTTACAAGTCGTTTTAAATTTCTATTTTGAAACGATTTAGCTATTAATTCCATTAATAGATATCAAATATTTAAAAAATAAAATTGAAGCGTATTATTGATAATAAAAGAGAGAACCATCAACATGGAAAATACAATTACAATTGCTTCAAGTCGGTTTAATCAGCAAACTTGGGAAGAAAATTGTTCCTATCGCAGGGAGAAAAATGTTAGCGGTTGCATTTATGGTTCTCCTTGTCAATTATCTTCTAAAATCCAACCTAAAACTCTGATATTTATTCAGGAAATGAACAATACTACAAATAAGATTGAAGGTATTGGACTCATTTACAATAGTGTCAAATGCGATAAATATTACAGAGTTTATGACACCGGTAATTATAACCGCTACATCTACGGCAGCGATTTCCGAATTAGCCGCAATGTTTTAATCCAACATAATCCTGAATTGATTAAAGCTTTGGAACACATTTTGTTCAAAGAAAAGACGCACATGAAACGAGGCTCCGGAATTACAACTGTTCCAGAGAAACTTTTGAAGCACAAGTTATTCAATGGCATGAATGCACGAAAAGAACTGATTAACATCTTTAAACAATATTTCCAAAAAGGAATACAAGATGAAAATGACTGAAAAAAAGGAACTAAAAAAAAGGCACCAAGTTTGAAATCACGGTTATTTCAATATAAATATAAATAATTCTATTATAATATTACATATGCCTAATCCAGACACAAAAATAGAAAATTATACAATACCTGAATTGCTTGCTATTTTGGATTTAGACAATGATCCAAATAGTGAGGAAATTATTCAAACAACGGATGTTTATATTGAAAAATTTAAATACGAAAATAATGAGGAAATGGAAAATTTTTTTCAAACTATGCAAAATACTTTATTACAGTATTTTGAAGAAGATAATGACGGCGACGCAGAAAATACACCTAGCGCTAGACAAACTACTGATTGGATTGAAAATGAAGTATTAAAGCAGTCTAATTCACAACAAAGTGGGAAAAATACTGACAGGAAGCAAAAAATAGATGTTTATAATAGTCCTCATTTACCAATGAACCGCGAGCATTTGGGTGTCAGTAATACCTTTACAATTCCAGTTGCACAAGATGTATTAAATCCAAATCTTAAAAATACCACATCTAGAATTATTGTCTTGGATAGTCAATATCGCCAATCTACAAGCCCTGCTGAAACCGCAACAGATTATACTTTGGATTTATCTGAACCTCTGTTAAATGTCCTATCATTAAGACTCTACTCATTTTCCATTCCTTATACTTGGTATGCCATTGATACCATGTATGGTAACACGTGCTTTTGGTTAACATTTACCGACGTTAATGGTTTGCCTATTACCAGCGTGAAAATATCCATTGAACCTGGTAATTATTCAAATACAACTATTGTGACAACTTTAATAGCAAGTATCGCATCGGCTGGAATAAATACGACTACTATTAGCGCAATACCTGGATATCCTGTTCCACCAAATACAATTCAGCCTGTTTATATTAATCCAAATAACTCCAAAATTACCCTCAATTTATATGGAGCTACATATTTATATGAAGGCTCAACATTAACTATAGATACTACTACAATTATTACTTTTTTTGATCCTGGTGCCGACTTATCTTGTAATTCTGTTTGCGCCATGTCCATAGCAGTCAATCAGACATTGGGTTGGGTCTTGGGATTTCGCGTCCCAGTTATGAATGTTATTCAAACTGGTAACAATGCGATAGCAATACCAGAATTATATGGACCAAAATATTTCATATTAGTTATAGACGACTTGAACCAGAATCATATAAATAGTGGATTAATTGGTATTACTGAAATGTCAAAGACTGTTAAACTTCCGAGTTATTATTCTCCAGATTTGCCTTATACTTGTATCCCTGCAAACCCTGGTGGAACAAATTTAGCATACAATAGCTTGGCATTAGAAAATGATGAGGATGCAGGAACATTAATAATAGATAAATTGGATGCAACTTATGCTGCCACTCCTCGCGTTTTACCTAGCGCTCCTAGAATATTAACACAATCACAAATTTACACAATTAATGAGATTCTGAAAAATAATGGAAGAACATATAACTATAAATTAAAAGCGCCAGTAGTTTCAGATACCTTTGCAATATTACCAATTAAATTGGGTAGCGCAAAAATGGGTGACGTAAACACTGAGTTTGGTGGTTCAATGCAAGATAATAAACGTATTTATTTTGGACCTGTCAATATAAGCAGGCTAAGAGTTAAATTACTTGACGACAGAGGAAATATTGTTAATCTAAATGGATGTGATTGGTGTGTAACCCTTCTAAGTGAAAACTTGTATCAATACTAATTAATATTGGCAGCTTTTATAATATCAATTATATATAACACAATGAGTCCATTGTCTTATATAGAAAAAACAGTTGATTATATTGGTTATTTAGGTCCATTTATATTACTCATAGCAACAGTGTTGTTGCTTAAGAGCAAGTCAGTCTTGTTAACATATTATATAATTGGATACGTTTTAAATATTGGCGTTAATATCATATTAAAGAGCCTTATACAGCAGCCACGTCCATCTGAAGACTTGCATGTTTTTAACGCATCTATTGCACAAGGAAAACGAATCGGATTTGATGTATATGGAATGCCTTCTGGTCACGCACAAAATGTGTTTTATTCCGCTGGGTTTATTTTCTTTGCATTAGGAAATCCAATTATTACTGCAATTTACCTAGCAATTGCCATAAACACTGCTTATCAACGTGTTAAATACAAGAATCACACTATTTTACAGGTGATGTTTGGAGGAGTTATTGGAACTGTTGTGGGTCTCACGTTATACTTCTTTTCATCAAAAAAGATAACAGGATTATTGAAATATAAAAAGGATGATAATGCTCCATTATAATGAGTAAGTGCTATTACCACAATTCAAATAATGACCCAAATAAATGCTGTGGTCGTCCGTATTAGTTTGAGAAAGACGATATTGATCGGCGCATTTGGGGTCTTCACAATCTGCCGAGCTACATTCTTTCAATTTACCTGAACTGGCTTCAAAAACTTCCCTACAAGAATGTAAGTAACCCATCTCTCGCGGAGGAATATGAGGAACCATATCTTTATCATGTGTAAAACGCACGAGTTCTTCTGAAATGGCGTTTACAAAGCTCGCATATTTTTCGTCTCCTATACGCGGTTGTCCAAAGTTATATACTTGATTTTTTATATCTACCGCCGAAAGTTCCATGCCTATTAGCTGCGCAACAGCTGCACCCAAAGAGTGTCCTGTAACTATCACGTTTGAATATCCTGTTTTCTCCTTTATTTCTCTCACTGATTTGATTGAATTATCCTTTAGATTTTCTGTTGCGTGATAAAACCCATGATGCACTTTACAATCACATTCTGGATAAGTGTCATAATGTCTTTTTGTTACCTCAAAATCGGCCATCCAATTTAATTTTGACGATGAACCGCGAAATACTACATAAATAGTCTTTGTTGCTTTTAATATTCCTATGTAACCTTGTAAATCAGTTTTTGGGTCATATAAAACGTTATCAACTTTGAAATTAGTTGCAGGACCTGATAACCGCATATCCTTATAATTATCCACTCCGCAATATGCCGCGCCACTTAACCATACAGCAGTGTTTGAAATGTCTGTGTTATACGCAAATAATGCGCCATAAAATAACGCAAATATTGTATGAAATAACAATTTCATATAATACCGTGGTAAAATATTATTTAATTTATTATGGCGAAGACCCCTTTTTAACCTTTTTAGGTTTTTTGACCGCTGCAGCTGGACCTAATTTTCTTAAAAAATCATTTAATTTATCAAAGTCTATATCATCGTTCTCGGCAATATTAAAAACGGATTTTGGTAACAATGACTTTGGTGTTGTTGGTTTACCAAAGTTATCAGAAGATTCTGATATTATTTGGCATATAGAGGCATCACTATTTAATCTTGCCTTTTCAGCATTCGTATATTTGTTAAATAAATATGAAATTGGTGTTTCCAATACCGGTGTCTTTAACCACGTTCCCAACCTAGTTTTTATTAAACCTTGAGAAATCTCTTTTTCCTCATCAGTATAATATGTTTTATAAATACTATAAACAGTGTTTCCATTTATTAAATTTGTAAGGTAACTAATCGTTACTGTTGGGTTTGTCCTTAAAAAATCTTCAAGTATACCAATAATTTGACCTGCCGCGAAATTTGGTCCATTTCCATTATCAAATAAATTATTTAATTGAGTGAATAAAAGTGACTCTGGATTAGTTCTTAGTCTGTATTTTGGTGACAGTCTTGAGGCTAAAATCATGAGAGAAATAAGTTTTATTTCTGATATTTTATTAGGATCTATTGGCTGACCAGGGTCTTGCACAACTGAAAATAAGTCAAAATCTCCTTGTAGACCAACACGAGAACCTATTTCTTTTCGTTTTTTCTCTCTTAAAACATCATTTAATAATGCCATTAACCTAGTTACCTCAATTGCTTGCAGAAAACCTGGTATTAAAACATAATTTTCTAAATTTGATGATTCAGGATATTGAAGAAGGTTATCTAAATAATTTAAAAGTTCAGCATATGCAGGGTCGCCACGTATCCTATCTTCAATCACTTGTATTTGTTGTCCGACTAATGTATTAATAACTGGAGGTGGTGGAGGTCCTCTTACAATTTGTGCTGGGTTTGGAACTTGTGTATTAAAAAATGACAAATCTTCCCCTGCTGCAACAATAGGGATGGGTAATGGAACTCCTGGTCTTCTTGCCGGTGAACCAGATGGTGGTGGACCACCTGAACCTGGAGGAGGACCACCTGAACCTGAACCTGAAGGAGGTGGAAGTGGAGGTGGAGGAGGACCACCTGAACCTGAACCTGAAGGAGGTGGAAGTGGAGGTGGAGGAGGACCACCTGAACCTGAACCTGAAGGAGGTGGAAGTGGAGGTGGAGGAGGACCACCTGAACCTGAACCTGAAGGAGGTGGAAGTGGAGGAGGAAGTGGAGGAGGAGCTTTTGGATAATATCTTAATAATTCATCATATTGTTGTCTAAGAACTGGATCCAATAAGTTATCGCGTTTTGCTCTTAACAATACTCTTAGCCTCAGATATTCCCTCCTTTCTGGCGCCGAAACTTCTGCTAATGGTCTTATAGCATTTGCAATAGTTGTATAAGCACCCCTTATTGCGACATCATCTGCATTTGCTGGAACATTAAATATCTCATAATCAGTAGAATCTGGCGCAATTTGCCATCCAAGACCTAATGCATTAAACAGTCGGACATTATCTGCAGATATTGGTGGAGGTCTTGGTCCTGGTGGTGGTGGTGGAGGCCCTGATGCACCCCTATTAAACATACCCCTTAAAGCTTTCATCATACCTCCACGCTGTCTTCTTGTTTTTTTATGGATTTTATAGTTTAGTTTTCTTGTTAATGTCATACTTAATATATGAGAATAAAAAAATAAACCCTATCGTCACATTATTTTACACGATAATATAATAATAATTGATATCCATTCATAAACGACCATTTCAACGGTGTTCCATCCGAATCATTTGAACCTTCAAATCCCCACGGTTTAATCGTATTTATAGTGTTTTTCCATTTCATTGGAACCAATCTGTGAAAACTCATGCCATCATAACCCATTTCTTCCCCTTCACATGTTATAGTTGCGCAAAAGTGTTGTTGGGTTGTGTCTCTTATAACACAGCTATCCAATTTATATTCAGCGTCTCCCACTTTGAAAGTCTCTGGTTTATTCAACGTTTCAGCCGCCTTATCAAAAATTTCAAGTATAATAATATGTGGTTTATGATTCAAATCTTTTACATCCTTGCTTACACGAGCCTTCCAATCTGTTTCTAACTTGGAAACAAAGAGGAATTGCAATGAATGTTCATCCAAATAATTAATAATACTTCCGTAATATCTAATGGGATTACTTGCCTCATCCACACCCACCAAATAGGGCATTTTTTTATGATAATGATCAGGAATACTTTCATATATTTGTTTTATTATGCTATTTGTGTTCAATTCATATGCATATTTTGACCCTGTTAAAGCCGATTCAACAGCAAAATTGAGAAGAGCAAAGGCATCTGCAAGCTTTTCAGGTATTTTTGCACCACTTGCTTGTTTACTTTCTATCATCAACTCTCTAAAATAGTGGAAAAATTTGCGACCTTTATCGCTAATAAAAAGGGTTGCAAACATTGTATTAAACCAGCAATTTGACTGCATTTGAACAGGTGGCACAACTATACTAGGTTTAATATGCTTATTTGCAGAAAGATTATGTAATAAGAATTTTTTAGCTTCTGGTTCGGTGTATTTAAAACAATATTTGCCATACATTGAACCAGGAATAGCAATTTTAAGAGGTTCTCTCAATTTAAATGCTTCTTCATTGTTGCAATCCCCTATTTTCTCTCTTGGAATGGATTTCAAAGATACCAATTGATCATTAATAGTTGGTGCGTATGAAGACTTTGATCCGTGTATTGGATCTACAATAACACCTTTTGCTAAATCGTGTTCTCCATGTTTACGTTTCAACAAATCTGAAATAACTAAACTAACTCGTTCAACATCTCTCGGAGTTTTGCTTTTAATTATTCGTTGTTTACTTGTTTTTGTTTGCCTTTTATTGCGTTTATTCTTGTTTTGTTTGCTAGGTTTATTGCGTTTATTATGTTTTCTTGTTTTGGTCATCTTATAATTTATCTAGAGAAAAATAATATTACGTTAATTTATGGGAGCTGGAATATTGCCAACATGTATTCATAAAAATAAATTATATTTTTTATTTGGTAAGGAGCACGACTATTGTGACACACCAGGATGGAGCGATTTTGGTGGAGGAACGGATGACAACGAAACATATATACAAACCGCTATAAGAGAGGGAGGCGAAGAACTAACTGGTTTTTTAGGAAGCGATGCGGATTTATCAAAGATGTTAAAACGCGGCGGCACATTCAATATTGATTATAAAAGCAACGGACACAGCACTTATCGCATGCACATATTTAAAATGAATTACGATGAGGCGTTACCATATTATTATAACAATAATCAACGATTTTTGCAAAAGCGTCTTGACCCTGCCATCATTAAACGAACCAAGATATTTGAAAAAGCTCAAATAAGATGGATTTGCATTGATGAATTACCAGTCATGCGCAAAGAATTTCGCAGTTATTTTCAAGATATTGTCGGAATGATATGCGATAAGAAGTCAGAAATTTTCAGATTTATAAATAAGGGATCTAATAAGCAAACCAGAAGCTATTATTCAAAGAAGAATGGAACACGTAAGCACAAAAAAAGAGGTTAATATAATTTAATTCTATCATTATATTATACCGCGATGAAAATGAATATGAGCATGAGATTTTCAGTATTTTATATGGTTATTACTGGCTTTCTTACACACTATTTCATTATGTCAAATGTTATGTCTTATGATTTTGGAAATGTTACAAATAATTTTAGTAAGCTTTATTTATCTTTGTGCATGGCATTTATAATGGGTATTCTAGAGGCATTAATGCATGATATGATGGACGGCACAGTAAGTTATAACTACTATATTCCTTTATTTGCAGGTTTTGTCATTTTTTTATGGCTTTACAGAAAACAAGTGGGTATTACTGATATTGGATATTTAAAGGAAATGATTGAACATCATGATATGGCTCTTTTTACTAGTAAAAATTTACTAGACAAACAAAATATTTCTCCCAAAGTTCGTAACTTTGCAAAAAGGATTGTTAATGTGCAGACCAATGAAATAGATGAAATGAATAAAATTATAGAGGATGAGAAAGAGACAAAAAAATAATATCCGATTAATATATGTATATTCAAACACATATTAATCAAAACACATTCAAGACAAAAATTTTAAGAACTCCGAGAGAAATTCAGATGGGAATGATGGGCAAAAAGTTTGATGGAAAATTTGACGCATTACTATTTGTTATGAACACACAAGAATCTTCATTTTGGATGAAGAATTGCATAGTTCCATTAGATGTTATATTCATTAAAAATGGAAAAATAAGTAAAATTCATCAAAATTGTCCACCATGTGTAACAGATGAATGCAAAACTTATCCAGGAAAAGGCGAACTTGTAATAGAAATGCCTGGAGGAACATGCAAGGCATTGAATATTAAACGCGGTGCAAAAGTTGATTTCTCAAATTAATTCTAGTTTTCTTCCTCTTCTGGATGGTTTTCCGCAAGTTGAACATAATCCATTATTGTCTGTTTCTTCGCGACTGCAGTCGCAACAATATATTTTTGCTTCATCTCATCTGTAATATAAATAGAAATCCACAATTGCGATGACATACTAAATGTGATACTCATACTAGATCCATTAATTGTATCGGTTTGCCAGCCTATTTGAGAATCTTTATTTTTTCCTCGTTTGCCAATAAGGGGGGCCCATATATACGACGTTGGATCCATCACAGGATCGTCAGCAGGAATAATAAACCAATCGTATTGAATCTTAGTAACTTGGTCATCACGTGCAATAATAGAGTAATACTGGAAATTTTTTCTCCTATTGATTTCAGCAACTACGTCGGTTACAATTCCTGGAGAACTTGATGAACAAACAGACGTTAATCGGTATGAACTTATATTAAAATGATCATGAGCAGGACTCTCATATTTGACCGATTTATTTGAAAAGTTCCCAGCACTGCACGAAATATCGCTTCCAGGTGAATGAGAACCACTTGCTTGCGAGTAAACAGTGCATCCTGCGTGAGTCAAAATTTGTGTATTAATGGCCTCCCAAACACTTTCCTTAATTGGTTCCCCATTGAGAAGATGATATCCGCGAACACACTTCTTAAAATAGCTCGCTAATCCTTGTGCTAATTCTTGTGTAAACGTGAGCGCCATAATACAGATGAGTTGCTTCATCATTAAACTATAAATATATAATCAATTTTTTTCATTAATTATTAGGGTTTTATAGTTTATTCATCTTCTCTGCAATACTTCAGATCAAACAGATCGCGATATTTTGTCTCAATCAAATGAATAAGCTGTTCGGCCTTTAGAAGCTTATCTTTCTTCAACATCTCTGCACCTTCTAATATCAGTTCCTTACAGTTCTTGAGAATAAATGTGGAATACTTATTTGCATCATCTATTAAATCAGCCACTTCGTTGTCAATCATTTCTTTATACTTGTCACTTAAACTGGGATAAATAATCTTATGCTTTCCCATGCCATAATACACAATCATCTTCTCAGCCAACTTGAATGCCTCTTCAAAGTCATTTATGGCTCCTGTTGTGATGCTCACGTCAAAAAAGATTTCTTCCGCGATTCTTCCAGCCAATAAGATCGCCAAGTGTTCAAAAAGGGCTTCTTTCGTGTAAATGCTAGAAGTAGATCCCTCAAAAACAGTGTAAGCAGGACTATTCGGCGACGACAAATTGATAATAACCTTTGTCATCTTTGCGTGATGTTTTGCCACAAGACCCATTACAGCGTGTCCCATTTCATGAATAGCAATGTGGTCAATAATATCGGACGTAAATTGGTGGTCTGTTGGCTGCCAACCTGCCATCATTTTATTCATAATGATATCAATATCTTGCGATGTCATTTTGTCATTATCATATCTAAGAGCATTCAACATAGCCTCATTAAACAGATTCTCAATTTGAGCTGCAGAGAGACCAATTGTTAGATCCACCATATCTTTAAGGACAATGGAATCGTCGTATGGTTTGCCCTTGGTGTGAATGTTGATAATAGCTTCTCTAGTTGCCGCATCTGGAAGACCAATGTAAACGCGTTTATCAATACGGCCTGGCCTTACAAGCGCAGGATCTAATAGGTCTGCGCGATTTGTTGCCCCTATTAGGAAGACTCCTGTGTTGTTTTTGAACCCATCTAACTGGACTAATAGCTCATTTAGAGTGCTATCGCGCTCATTGGATGATGTTTCGCCATCTCCAGAACGTTTCCTGCCAATCGCGTCAATCTCATCTATAAAAATTACACAGGGAATGTTCTTCTTTGCGAGTGCAAAGAGTTCTCTAACTCTAGATGAACCCACGCCGACATATTTATCTTGAAATTCGGAACCGGAAACGGCGATAAATCCTGTCTTTGCTTCTCCGGCGAGAGCCTTTGCAATTAGGGTTTTACCATTTCCTGGAGGACCCTCCAAAATAAGACCTTTCGGAACTCGGACATTATATTTTGCATATTTGGTATAATTGGATAAAAACTCCACACACTGAGAAAGTTCTAGCTTTATTTTATCAAAACCACCTACGTCCGAGAATTTTATAGGGTGTTTTGTGACAACCTCAAAGTTGTCCGATTTTCTCTCGCGATTTCTTCCGCGACCAAACATGTCGCTATCATCATCGTCGTCGTCACCGCCATTTTGAAATTGGCTGAACATTCCTTTATTGATAACAATGCGCAAACCTCCTCTTCGGCTATGCGGTTCTCCTGGGTTTTTTGCCTCTGATGCATTTATTCCGCCATTAATAAGTCTCTCTAAGAAATCCAAGTTTTCGTCATATTCCTTGGCATACTGTTCTCCCAGCATTTGATAATCGCGCTCTGTTTGATTCTTTGAGTTCAATTTGCGCAATTGTTCTTCGTAAAAAGATTTTGGCTTATATCCACTATATCTGCGAACGTGTTGTTTATTATTTAAAATAGTTTCATTTTGTTCAGGAATATAATCCGGATTTTGAATTGGTTTATCTTCTTGGCTAGGTCTGGGCTTAGAAAGAGGATATTTTCTAGGCACATTGTTAATGTTGGCAAAATTGCTGAAACTGTTTGCAACATTTACAAACAATAAGAAAAGAAAAATGAATTTCATATAAAATAATACATTGGATTATTTTATATTGTTTACCTTGATTTAATAATTATTCAGAAGGCGAGGGAGTGTGAGTAATCATTATCCTTCTTAAAGGATCTGGAATAACATCCTGCATCGGATTACTAACTCTTTCAAGATGTGGTGGGGCTTCTGTGAGAGAAATTTCCCTTGCTGCTTTTATTTGTTGTTTTGACTTCAAATACAACGAACCAAATAAGCATAATACTCCGATTGCTAATAAAATGCCTACTCCAATACTAATTGCATCTGTTAGAGGAGATTGATTATTTACTCCTGCGCTAGATAATACATTTATAGCAGATGTCGGACTAAGAGTTGGATAAATAACAGCATAATTATAAAATGAAATTGAGCTTACATTTAGTTTCACACCAAGACGATGTAGTTCTGAAGAAAAATTATTATTTTTTACGGATAATTGCAATTTATTCACAATCTTTTGATATGCTTCTTCTTGTGTTTTCTCACCATTTAATGCAGGGGTAGTAGTTATATAATAGCTAACACTAATGCTTGCTGACAAAAATCTTCGTTGAGTCTTTTTAATTTTCATGTTTGAAACCGCTGATTCTGTTAAGCCTGCAGTTTTTGCAGCAACTTGTGTAAAAGCCTTTTCTAAAGGGGGAGAATCTGGATATTGTGCCCATCCATTAGCACCCTGTTCTATCTGAAATGATAGAGGTATTTGAGGGACCTCAATTCCTTCAGTTGTGGGTTGGTTAAAGGTTATTGGAATGACTGGAATACTTTTATATGATGTTGGATAGTGAGTTGGAGGAGGAGGTTGATAAATAGGTGGCATAGCTTCAGTTGGTCTCATGGTTGGTGCAAAAATATCATATGGTCTATTTGAACCACTGCCTTTATTAGGTCCGCTGCCACCTTTTGAAGCACTACCTTGATGGGATGCGCTTCCAGCCTTTGAACTACTGCCTTTATAATGACTACTTCCTTTTTGAGGTCCGCTACCTGCATGATATCCGCTTCCACCGCGCGCTCCGCTTCCAGCTCTCGCTCCGCTTCCAGCTCTCGCTCCGCTTCCACCTTTTGAACCGCTTCCCATCCCTTTTGAAGCACTACCGCTATAAGCTCCGCTATAAGCTCCGCTTCCACCTCTTGAACCACTTCCTTTGATGGCATAACTATAATGTTTATTTTTTCCGCTACCAATAGTTCCACTGAACACATAATCATGAGACGCCCTT
>Ga0209500_10000109_pt1 | contig 74690 bp, 93 predicted proteins | sample S_140212_EF_Meta_FD_187323 | JGI IMG/M metagenome (GOLD analysis project Ga0209500, IMG submission 187323) | Freshwater microbial communities from Lake Simoncouche, Canada to study carbon cycling - S_140212_EF_MetaG (SPAdes) (version 2) | ecosystem: Environmental > Aquatic > Freshwater > Lake ... | reverse complement strand
TTTTAAACTCATCACTATCAATAATATTTTCAGCATATTCAGGATACATCTCCTTCATATAATCAATCTTAAGGTCTGGTGGAAGAGGATTTTTCTTTTTATCCTCAGTTCTACTTGGGAAAATATAGAAGTTTCCACCAGATGCTGTTTGTTTTGCAGCACTTAAAACTTTTTGGTGTGCTTTGGTAGGTGGATTAAACTTACCAAAAACTACAGTAACTACATCACCTCTTGAATCTTCTTTAGGTGGTTTACCTTTTGGTGCTGCACCTGAACCTTTAGTTGGTTGTGGTGCTGCTGCTTTTTTTGTTGTAGTTTCTTGGGGTTTAGCACCCAATCTTTTCTTTCCTGGTTTTTGTCCTTTAAACTTTCCAGGAGTTACTTCTGCTGGTTTTTGTCTTTTTTGACCATCACCTTCTTCCTTAGATTTCTTTTTAGCATCTAAAAATTGAAGTTTGCCCTTGAGGGTTTGTGCTTTACGATCTCCTTGTTTATCTACCCAATACCCGTGTCCATCACCAACATACCCAAGTTTATGTGCCTGTTGGGCTGCTTGGGATGTTCTTGCTTCTGTAATGAACTGGGAGAATTTCTTCATTTATTAATTTGAGTATATATCAAGTCCTGATTACTACGAATGTACTGTAATCCAAGTTTTTGCAATTGTAAGTATTTATCTTTCTTTTCTTTTGGATTCTTATTTTGTTCCACAAAAATTACATAAAACTTGCAAAAACTTTCAATACATTTTTTCTTTATTTGTTTGACTCTAATATGTTTTTTAAAAATTGGAATAAGTTCTTGAATGAAATCTTCCATTATGAAAGTATATTGAAGAGGTTTGTATTACTATTTACTTCAATACCACACTCCTCAGTAAACTTTTCAAGGTCTCTTTTAGAAGGATTATTAATTCTATCTGTTGCCATTTGATGGTAATCATCAGATAAATCAAATCCAATATAATTATGTCCTAAAAGAGTAGCAGCAAGTCCAGTAGTTCCTGAACCACTATAAGGGTCAAGAACTACTCCAGGTTCTTGCATAACACCTTGGATGCACCTAAGTGGAAGAATAATAGGAAATGGTGCAGGATGAGGATTCTTCATCTCAGGACCAAACTTCCAAACACTAGCATAGTTTACAGACCTTCTGGGAAGTTTAGGACGTTTTGCTCCTTTACACAACCAATAGATTCTTTCATCAATCTGAGTGAATCTGTATCCTGAAATCTCAGGACCACTGCCCCTATTCCAAATAATCTCCTCCCTAATGTGCCACTTAGTTTTGGGCAACCATGCCCAAGGAGATGTAGCATTACCTTGAAGATACCTTACCTTATGATTGTAGAATAGAGAACCACCTTCTTTGGTCTTATCAAACAGAACATTCAATAGTTCAATTTGTTGTTCCTGATAAACATCTTCTGGGAGAGAATCATCAAACTTATCATATTCAATTTTACGAAACAATCCACCACCAATCTTCTGTTTGTTGTATGGTGGTGAAGTTACAGTACAATCAATAGAGTTATCATCAAGTTGTTTTGCCAACTCAATACAATCTCCAGTTCTCAGGTCAATCATAGGGTCTCCAGTATTTTACCAGTGTAGCACATCATTGGACTTTGATAAAGGGTCCAGACAGGTCAGATTGACTAATGTTCATTTTTGATGATAGGAAGTAAGCATGAGTAACTAATTCTGCTAATTTATTTTTCTTTTTTGCTTCAATAAACATTTTAATATATCTAAGAATTCTTAGTTTACTTCTCAATTTAACTGCAAAGTTTTTGCCAGAAGGATTTGAAGATACTTTATCTAATTCAAAAGCCAATTCAATAAAAACTTCTGGGGAAACTTGTCTTCCCAAAACAGAAACTTTACCAAAATCTTTTTTGATAGTTCTATCAGAAACTATGTCTTTAAAATATTTTTGCCAATATTTTAAATGAGCATCTGTAAATTTTCCACTTAAAGGAATATTATAATTAATATCTTCCCCAGTATATTTTTTAACAAGGTCTGCCATTTTTGGAGCAGGAATAGCACCATTCCTTGCAGTAGCATTTACATATTTTCCCTTGTTATTAGGAACTCTATCTCTTGGTTCTGTTGCATGAGCAGCAGCACTGGAAACTTTACTCTCCCAAAAATATCTTTTAATATATTTTCCTGCTTTAAATTGTGCTTCAAAAGTTAAAGAGTTTCCTGCAAAATCTGTTTCTCCTCCTCTTTTTGAAATTTCCATATAGGTAAACATATCACCTATAATTTCACCTTCATGAACTTCAATTCCATCAGGACCAACATCAATATTGGTTTCATATACATGAGATTCTGTTTCTGCTTTTGTTGGTTTCTTTAATGAAATACCCAAAAGTTTTCTTTCTTGAAGAAGCCTACTCAAGTAAGCATTAACTGTTCCTACGTATATTTCTGGAGCAGTTTTATCATCTGAAAATTCTTTTTTTAAAATATCAATCATACTTCTAATTTTATATTCTTCAGATGCTTTTACCATATAAACATCTGTGGTATTCCAACTATCTTTTTTTCCTGTAAAAAGTTTTTGTTGTTCTCTATTAAAACTATTCCAAATATAATCGTAAATATCAGTATCTTTACTGGATGGTAAAGTTTTTGTTTTACCACCATACCTTGCATATTTCCAAGAAGTATCCTCAGATCCTTCTGAATGAGAAAGATATTTTACAAGAGCTCTTGCTTGTTTAAGAAGTCCTTCATACCACTCCTTATCCATGTTAGGAAATTCTTTTTTCAAATCTTCAAAAAGAATTATATCTTGATTAGGAGTTAAATCTGCTCCCTTATCTACAGCATAGTAAAAAGTTACAATAGATGCTGCTTCAAATAAATCTGTTTCTGTAGCCATAATTATAAAGCGAAGAATGGGTTTAGTTTTTTAGTTCCTGGGTGAAATGAATATTTACTACTTACAATACTGTTTTTATTAAACTTAGCTTCTGGTTGAATTTCATAATAAGGTTTTGAACTTCTTATTGAAAATCTAACTAATAAATTTCCTTTTCCATTTAACATAGGAACATTAGTAAGTTTAAAAGCATCATGTTCAGTCATTCTAAAAAAATTATCTCCTAATTGTATGTAGTCTGCTGAAGATGTTTTTCCAGTTATGTAATGCAGTTTAGCCAGTTCAGCCATATCTATATTTTTACTTTCAAAAATATATTGACCACCTCTTATTCCCCCTCCATCAGACAAAAATTTTTTAAGTTGTTCTTTGGAGGGAGATACATCAGCATATTTTTTTAAATCTCCAGAAGTTGTTGGTATCTTTAATTTATCCAAAGGTATTTTAGTAAATTCAGACAATTCTTTTACAATATTTTTTGTTGCTGTTGAAGAATTAAGTCTATCTACTATAAATTTAGCTCCAGCACCAAAATTAGTAGCCCCCCACTGTCCTGAAGATGTAATATTATAATTAAATCTTGTACTCACAATTTGTGGATATTCTCCACTCCTACTAGCCATCTTAACTTCAACCCAAGCAGATAAATTTCCTTTTTTAACTTTTACATCAGAGTAATGAACACTTGCTACAGGTCTTACTGCAGTAAGACCTTTTATTTTATCAATTTCTTCTGCAATCGATACTTCGTATCTATCAGACTCTTTTGGCATGGATTTTATTATTATCTATCGTCGTCAGCACGATTCTCTGAATAGAATACATCAAATGCACCTTCAGGATAACGCTTCATCAGTTTGTCAACATTCCTTGAAATCACATAATCAATAGGAACTTCAAGGGCAATACAAGCTTGCATCACATACCACATCATATCACCAAGTTCAGTAATCAGGTGGTCTTTGTTGTCTTCATTCCAGGACTTACCTTGGAAAATCATTTTCTTTACAATCTCAAGGAACTCACCACCTTCAGCATTGATGCCAACGCCAGCAGTGAGGAGTCTTTCAATATTAGCACCCTTCCTGTCCAATTCAACAATACGATCAGAGAATGCTACAAAATCTTTAGATGCATCAGATGTTACAGCATCTACAAAGTTTTGGTACTTACTAAAATCAACTTTTTCAATCATTAGAATTTAAACCCTGCGAATTTTTCTTTTTTGGATTCTTCTTTATAAGTATACTCTTCTTCTTGTCCAGAGTCAAGTATATCCTGTTGAGCACTCTGTTCTACATCAAAGAGTCTCATCTTTGCCCTATCAATACCAACAACGAATCTCTTATTGATGGTAGGGTCATTATACCTATTCTTCAATTGTTTTACCATTATCTGTCCCATTTGCTCCAGATCCTCTGTGCTGATGAGAGCAAACATAAGGTCAGCAGTAGCTGGCAGACCAAAAGATTCACTGGTATCAGTGAGATCGACATCACTATTGCCATAACCACTCCTAGTAGTCTGTGTAGCAGAGACAATTGGTACGTTGCATTCAACTGCAAGTCCCCTGAGTTCTTCTGCGATCGCCTTGACATATGAATAAGAATTTACAGAGAAGTTGCTTTTGTATCTTGAAGAACCACAGATGTTAAGATAATCAATAAAAATAATATCAGGTCTAAAGGACTTCTTAAGAGATAGTTCATTAAGAAGTGCTTTGAAGTGTCCAGAGTGTGCTGATGCAGTTGGATACTCTTTGATAATCAGCGTGCCTTGTGTTTTCTTAGCAAGGGTATTCACCTTACTTTCAAACATTTGCTTTGGCAAATCTTGAATGTCTTTGATGTTTACATTCAACAGGTTAGCGTCAATCCTTTCTGCAATGCGCTCTTCTGCCATTTCAAGCGTAATGTACAATACGTTCCTCCCTTGGAGCAAGACGGAGCTAGCCACATGGCACATGAATAGAGACTTCCCGACCCCAGTACCAGCAAGTGCGATATTGAGAGTTTTAGTAGGGAGACCTCCTTTTGTAACTTTGTTAAAATACTCAAGGTCAAATGGAATTTTGTTTTCCTTTTTGTGATAAGAGTCATACCTTTGTTCGTAATCTTTTAAGTAATCATGTCCAATGTTATTATCAAATCCAACTGCAAGTGCTTCTTGAAGAATGGATGGAATAGAATCTCTTGATTTCTTTTCATCTTGTCCATCAGCAATCTTGATACTTTCCATAAGTGCAAGATAGATTGCCCTATCTCTACACCACTTTTCTGTAGTATCTACTAACCACTGCTTATCTGCAGATGAATCATCAAGAGTAGAAATATACTCACAAATAGTTCTGTAAGTATCTTCTGTAATATCAGTTCTTTTTTCTGTTTCAATCAAAAGAACTTCTTTAGTAGCAAGGTCATCATAAGCAACAATGAACTTACAAATTTCTTCAAAAACTACCTTCTCATGAAGGTTCTCAAAGTATTCGGTTTTAATAAAAGGAAGGACCTTTCTACAATATTCATTATTAAAAAGTAAATTTCTTAAGATAGTAGTTTCAACTTTTTCCATCATCCCCCATAACTAAATTGTTTTTTTGCAGTCTCATCAAGTGCCTGCATTACTTCAGGAGTGAAATATTTTTCAGGTTCTGCAAGAATTTGTTTTGCATAAATCTTCTTACCATCCATTTCATATCTACCAGCAACATTCTTCCATAACCCACCCAATTCTCCAAGTTCAAGCAAACCATAATATCTATCAAGACCACGCTCATCATAATAAAGACGTACTTCAACATCTTGATTCTCCTTACTTAAACGTGATTTTTGTGTCTTACATTTGATAATATTACCAATCACATCTGTTCCATCTTTTTCTTTCTTTTTAGAAAGATAGATGATAGAAGATGCAGCATACTTAAGACCACTACCACCACCCATTTCCTTAGTAGGAACATAGGCACCAATAACATCATAGGTATGATTGGTTACAATCATTGGAATGTTTGCCTGACCAAGTTTTAGGGTGAGCATTCTAAATGCCCCCTTAATAAGTTGGGATTTGGTCATGTCCCTAACTTCCTTATCATTTAAAGCATCATTAATCTCCTTACTGGTTGAAAGCATACCCAGAGAGTCTAGCACAAACATACAAGGACTGCGCTCCCCCTCAGGTTTTTTCATATACAAGTCAACTGCCTTTAGTGCCTTACCACGAAACTCCTCAACTGTTACTACATTGACAACCACCACACGAGTTGTGTCAACCCCTCTACTCTCCAATAAGGATCTGGTGATTGCAGCCTCAGTATCAAAATACAAACAGTATCCAGTAGGATTATTATCAAGAAAATTCTTGACCACAGCCAAACTAAAGAAAGTTTTTCCAGTAGAACTTTCACCTGCGATTGCAGTAATTTTGTTGCCAGATACACCACCAAAGATACTCCCAGATACAAGAGCATTAAATATGTACGAACCCGTGTCCACATAAGATTCACGTTCATCAATGTCTGCTGCCAGTTGTGTGTATTCTCCACCAATTTCTTTTACAATATCTTTTAAAAAGTCCATAGTTAACTAAAAAGGAATTCTAATGTATTTTTCTTCTCAGTGCCCCAACCAATACACTGAAGAATAGTTTTTAAAGGTTCAAGAAAACTTTTCTCAAACTGAAGTTCATAATCAACATATTTACCAAGATTTAATTCCTTAGGAAACTGTTGAATAAAGGAGATAACATTCTCCCTAATTGGGTTTGCTTTTTTGAGATAACAAAATTTAATCTTTTCTCCATTATTGATAATGGGATATTTATTGTCTAAGTTATTCTCCTTGATATAGTGATTATACAGGAGAACTCCCCTCACGTGAATAGGTGTCCCCTTCCCATAAATCATACTATGGGATTTATACTTATTGATATTGTTAGCTGATCGTGGAAAAGAAATTTCTTCTGGAGGAAGACTATAAAAATACTTTCTACTGTTGCTGATATATTCAATCATATCATCTTCAGTTTTGGTCATAATAATCTTGAATGCTTCTTTAATCATAGTCCTACAAGGTGCAGGAGTTGAGGATTTAACTGCCTCCATTCCCATAATCTTAAGTTTAGGTTCAGAATACCTAACACCTTCAGAGTCCCAAACATTCAAAATGTATCTTTTCTTAGCAGTCCAAATACCCCTCTCAGCAATATTCTCCCTCTTCATCTGCATCTTCTGGGCATAGGCATTCACATAGTCAGCCAGTTCTTGGTAACAACTCTCAATATATTTTTCAAGTTCCACCTTACAGATCTTATCAAGGAACGAAACAACGCTCTCAGTAGTTTTTTCTCTTCCTTTGAATATAGTCTCCACCAAAGGACCCATATTAAGGTAGATAGAATCAGTATCAGAAGCAATAACATAGTCAACATCATTTGTTTTAAGGATTTTGTTAATGTAAATGTTTATCCTATCTTCAATCCAACGGATTGAAACTTGACCAGAAAGAGTAACTGCCTCAGCATTCTCCAACTTATAATATCTAAAATACTCATTACCAACAGCACCATAGGCAGAGTTCAATTGAATCTTCCTAGCCATCTGAATGTTCTTGCATCTAGAGATTTCCTTTTCCAATTCTTTGGTAGGGGTCTTTTCATACTGCTGTTGGGCAGCAAGCATCTTCTTTTTGTAGATGGTACGATCCTGATAAATCTTGTCCATTAGTTCAGGAAGAAATCCACGTACATCTTTCCTGTACATAGACCCATTAGCACAAACTGCATATGGAAAATCTTTTGGAATACTAATTTGTTTTTTAAGAACCTTATCAACAGAAATATTCAAAAACTTATCTTCTATCAAAGTTTCTGGTGAAATATTATATTGCATAATCAGGTGAGGATAAAGTGAATTTAAATCGAAACTTACAACCCAATCGTGCCTACCAACAATAGGATCCTTTACATATGCTCCTGCATACTTCTGGTCCTTTTTATTTTCTTTCTTAAAAGGGATAACAATATTTCTCTCCTTTAGATAGTTATAGATGATGGAATCCCACATCCTTACCTGATAGAATACATCATTATAGTTACCCTTTGAGTCATACGCCATAGTAATGGCAAGTTCAATTAGTTTCATCTTGTCTTCCAAACGGTCAACAAGTTCCACGTCCTTGATGTTGTATTCTACAAACTTTTGCCAATCTTTAGTATAGAACTCTTTAAAGGTATCATACTCACTGTGATCCAACTTCTGTTGCCCCAGTTCTACCTTAGCAATATGATCCAACCTATAAGATTCTTGATTGGTATAAGTAAACTTCTTATACAGGGTCAGATAATCAAGTTGAGTAATACCAGCAATATCATAAACCTTATTAGACCTACCATTAACAATAACTTCTCCTTCAGTTACAATACCCCAAGGTGAAATTTGTTTGGCAACCTTCTCTCCAAGAACTTTACAAAGACGTCCATAAACATATGGAATATCATAATATTCAGAATTCCATCCAGTAATTACTTCTGGGTGATTACTCTCCCAATAGAACATAAACTGATCTAATAGGTCTGCTTCACCATTACACTGAGAATACTTAACATTTGGGTTTGTATTGATGAATGGTCTAACACCCCAAGTAAGAATATTTTTGGTAGCATAATCTTGAATAGAAATAGTAAGAAGTTCCTCTTCACAAGATTGAACATCTGGAAATCCATTCTCAGATGCTACCTCAATATCAATTGTAATAAGTTTAATTTTAATAATATCAAACTTTACTTCACCAGGATATGTTTCTGAAATATATTGATTGATGTACCTTGTATTTCCATACAAGGCAAAGTTATCTACATTCTCATATTTACTAATGAATTCTCTTGTTTCTCTAATAGTTCCAGGTTTAATTTCATCAACATAAGTACCCTCAAGGGTCTTATATTTTGTTTTCTTTTTACTGGGAACAAAAATAGTAGGGTAAAAAGGCTCCCTATTCTTAAAATGCTCACCATTATCAAAACCTCTGGAAAGTATTTCATTTCCAACAAGAACTACATTAGTATAATATTTCATTTAATAGTTTTTAAATAAAGTTCAATTTGATCTGGTTTTGGATCAACAATAGTAAAGATAGAATCAGAATGAATCATAAGTTCTTTCTGATCAGTAAAAACTGGCCACTTCCTCATATCATAAGTTGCAGCATCAGAAACAAGCATCTGACAAGGATTAATCAGTTTACAATCTGGTTCTCCAAGTTCACCTGCTACTTCATCAATTTCAGTAATAAGAATGGAATCATTCTTCAGGATTAGAATCTTCAAGTTTTGCATTCAATTTCTCCAAATAGGATGTTTTAAGTTCATCAAGTGGTTCTACAACAGTAACCACCCAATCAGTTGAAATAGTAATAACTTTATCTTTAGACAATGCTGCATAAGGATAAAAAGTTACTTTATCAGTATCAAGACGAGTTACATAAGGATTACTAAGTTCATAATGAGTAACTTTAATCCCATTAAAAATCTCAGTAACTTCTGCAATTACATCCTCATAGGATTTTAAAATCAAAAGTTTAACAGACATAATTCTCCAATGTAAGGGTTTTATCTTGTAATTTTAAAATGTGATCTGCAAGTTTGTCTATGTAACCTTTGTTTCTTAGTTCTTTGAAAACAAGATTTTCAAAGGCAAACTCGCCAGACTTATCTAGTCCAGAATTTCTCATATCTCTAATCTTTTTCAAAAGACTTTCTAATACTGAGACATTATTTGAGTGGTTAATCACACTATTAATCTTACCAATCATATCATCAACTTTGGTTTTTAGCAAGTCTCTATCAATAGTCCCATCAAACTTTCCAGGGAAAACTACCCACTTATTATACTTTACAGAATACACTCCTTGATTTTTTCTTCTTTTCTTCCCAACTTCTTCAATATAAGGTTCTACATCATGTCCATAAATTGTAACATCATGAGTCAAGGTCCAAAGTTGTTTTTTATCTTTGAAATAATCATCCAAAAGTTCTGGACAATTTGGAGATTTACTTTTATCAATAACAACATGTAAATCTAAATCTGAATATTTTGTATAGTTATATCCAGCATTACCACCAAGAAGTAAAATATCCTCTACTGAACCCTTATCAATTCCAACATAATCTACCCAAGCAGCAGCAATCTTTTTAAGTTGAATCCTAACTTTTGGACGTAATTTTTCTCCATCCCAAAAAGTTGGATTTAAAGTATCATGTATTTGAAATGATATGGATTCCCCAAAGAAAGTTTTATAATTTTTCATCTATTGCTTTTATTGATATTTATAAAAAAGGGGGGAATGGATGACTGTGACCATCCTTCCCCCAGCAGCAACAATATTCAATAATATTTATTCAGTTTCCTCTACCTTTTTCTTTTTAGCACCAATATTATACTTAGTTTCTAAAATCCACTCATCCTTTTCTTTATAAGCAAGAACTTTAATTTGATTAAGTGGAGCAATATCAGTAATCTTTTCTGGATTCAGAACAGTAACCAGACCCCAATCAGCAATAAGTTGAACAATTCTATTACGTCTTTGAATATCATTCAAAGTAAGATTTGCGTGCTTACCATCAAGGGCAAACAATTCTTTAAAGTGAACAAGATAATATCTACCTTGCTTATGAAGAATATGGCAAGATTGATAGATTTTCTTTTCTTTACGTGATGCAACCCCAATTCTTGTAAGGGTTTCACGAACTTTCAAAAAATCATCTGGTTCATTTAAACTTACTTCCACCATTTGGTCTGGGGACCATTTCACTTCAGGCTCATTAACAACACTCATTTCCTTCCTCCAGTTTCAAGTTTTTGTTTAATAAAATTAAGTTGTTTTTCAGACAGAATTCTCAAAGCTTGCTTTGCTTTCTCATTACTATATCCATAGTAAGATTTAACTACTTCAAGGTCTTTGATCTTTTCTTGTTTCAACCAAGGAGAGTATCTCTTCTTGTTTCTAACAATATTTATAAAAAAATCATATTGTAACTTTTTATCTAATGAGGGATACTTATTCATCTCATTAGAATACATTAAACAATCAATATGTCCTGATAGACATCTGTTAATAATGTAGGGTGCATAATCTTTTATAGAAGAAGGGTCTTCGTCCATAATATTCTTTTTGGTTTGGTTAATTGAGTTCAACCAATCCTTCAATTCATAACTCATAATTAATCAAAATCAATTCTTTTCGTTCATGTTGGTCTTTCATATAATCCCCAACTGACCTCATAGTATAAGTATGAGCAAACTCAATTACTTTCCAATCTTTAAATCTATCTTTAATAAGTTGAGTTGAATTATAACTTACCATCATATCCATAAAATTAGAGTCACAATCAGCAGCAAACTTATCGTGATCAAATCCTTTGTGCATTGATCCTTTGTTGCCATAGAGATTGTCCTTAATATCATAAGGAGGATCAAGATACAAAAAAGCACCCTCATTTCCATCCATCAAATAATCATAGGAATAATTAGTTATACTCCACTTCCCAATAAGTTTAGAATACTCTGGTAGTTTCTCTATACCTCTTATACTGAAGTTATTGTCAGATGCCTGTGCTGAGAAAGAAGATGACTCAGTAAGACCACTAAAAGAACATTTATTGACAATATAAAAGGCAACAGCACGATCAAAATCTGATAGATTATTATTGTTGATTTTATCCTTAGATACTAAGAAAAGTTGTCTTGCTTTATCTGGTGTGTCACAAGTTCTCTTAAGAGACATAAGAACATTAGTAATATCAATACCAAACATCTGGAGTTGCTGCCAGAAATTTACCAAAGGTTCATAAAGGTCATTTACCCAAATATCTAAATTTGGATATTGTTTAGTAACATAAATTGCAACACTTCCTCCACCAAGAAATGGTTCCCTAAACTGATTATAATCTTTAAGTTCAGGAAGATACTGTGCCAGTTTTGGAACTGCTCTGGACTTTCCTCCAGGATACCTTAAACAGGTTTTTAGTTGTTTTTGACTAATTGGCATTCAATTTCTCCATAATCATTTTATACTTTTCTCGGCGCCTGTTACCAAGATAAGGTGTCATTAATTCAGTCCACCTTTTTGCTGCCTCTCCCTGAAGACTTATACAATAAACTGGTTTTTGTCCTGCTGCTACGTGAGCAGGACCTCCATCAGTATAAGTTGTTTTTCTACCATCCATTATAGTAGCAACTCGCTCCATAATGTCCTGGTCAGTCATAGACATACTCATAGAAACATAATCTTTCTCTGTATATGTTTTTCCATTAGAAAAAGTTCTTGTTCTTCCTTTCTTGTAAGTCCAAGATCCTTCACCTTCCCATATACCAGTCAACCAGGCAAGTTCTGTTTCTGTTGGTTCTTTATGCTCGTAGATAGTTCCCTTAGACATAATCTTTAACTTTACTCCACTTCTATTTAGTAGTGGGGTTATTTTCATAAGTCTTAGGATGAAAATTGCAATACTCATTAAATACAATCTTACATTCTTTATGAGTAAGATTGCAATGCTCTGCTGCTTTTGGTAGATTCCATTTAGCAGTAAAAAGCATCTCCATTGCTTCTCTTGTTTCAGGTCTCATTTGAACTCACACTCCACCATAATCTCAGTTAATGCAGCTAAGATATTAATCTCCTGGTCAGCAACAAACGCAATTTGGTATTGGTACTTAGCAATAATAAGAACGGCAGCAGGGATAGTTTGGGGTGAAAGACAATTATAGCAGGAGTCATAAACCCTGCGAAGAACGACACCAGGATCGTTGTCCAAGTTGGAGACCACCCACTTTCTGACTTCAGGAAAGTTTTTACTTTTGAGATGAATGATAAGGTCATTTACAGCAACATCAGAAAAAGATGCAAGAACTCCACTATCTATCTCACCACCTACAGAGTACCTTTGACATTCATTAAGAACTCTACGCCAATCTGGGAAGTGCTTGTTAATTAACTCTGCAAGGACCTTCTGATCATATTTGATGCCTTCTGCATCCAAGATGTCTTGTATACGCTTGAAGAAGGATCCTGCCAACTGTGCTTTTTCTTTTCCTTTGATTCCAAACTCAACAACTGCACATCTGGAGTGGAGTGGTTCAATGATTTTGTTTTTGTAGTTGCAGGTAAAAATGAATCTACAGTTCTTATGAAACGTCTCAATATTAGCCCGTAGTAAGAGTTGTACGTCGTTTCCTGTGTTATCTGCTTCATCAATGATGATGACTTTATGTTTACCAGTTCCTTGAAGTGAGACGGTCGAAGCAAAGTTTTTTGCTTGGTTCCGTACCGTGTCCAAAAATCTTCCTTCATCAGATCCATTAATGACATAAAAATCTACTCCCAATTCATTACATAATGCTTTTGCTACTGTGGTCTTTCCAACTCCTGGAGGACCACAAAGAAGCAAGTTTGGAATTTCTCCCTTAGTTAAAAAATCATTAAAAGTTTTCTTAATGTTTTCTGTCAGAATACAATCTTCAATTTTCTTTGGGCGATACTTTTCTACCCACAAGAATTCATCACGCATAATTAAAACCAATCAAGTTTATAATAAAATCAACCAAAGGTTGAGTCTGGTTCCAAAGCAACAAAGTAAACTAAATTGTACTTTTCATTAGTAAATTTTGCAACATTCTTTTGAGAAATTACAACATCATAAGAACCAGGAACAATCTTAACATTTTCAACCTTAAAGTTAAAAACAAACTCCAAATCAGTTTCACCAACTACAAGTGAATACTCATTAGATGTATCATTATTCTTGTCTCTTACAACCAAACGAATAACTCCAGCATTTCCAATTACGGACAAATCAGTAAGTCCATAAACCCCAGATGCTTTGAGCAATTGACTCAGTTGAGAATGATCCAATTGGAAACAAACATCCTGTGTAGGAAGGTCCATATTCTTATCAGGAGGAGAAACAATCACCTCAGGATCTGCATAAAAGTATTTTACCCTACGCTTACCTTCTTTAATTGTAATGTAAGCATCATGACCAAAATCCAAATCTGGGTCTTTGTGAAGACTTAAACCACCAAGGAATTGGTTCAAATCATAGATTGCGATGTCCTTTGGAAACTGTTCTTCTACTTCTGCCTCAGCAAAGATATTCTTCATTACAGAAATAGTTCTAATTTTAGAACCAGACTTAATAAGAATAGATTGATTGATAGAAGAAAAGTTCTTCAGGATGTTAATTGTATTTTCAGAAAGTTTCATAGGTGCCCTTAGTTTCATTATGAAGTCCAGCAAAGTGATAAAGAAGAATGCAATAGTGAATTGCTTTCAAAATATCAAGTTTTGATTTACCACCCTTTCTACCAAAACGAGAAAGGTATTTAATAGCATTAGATCTAGTGAAAGGTTCAGCATCTCCAATGCTCTCAATTAAATCAAGCGTCTGTGTTTTAGATTGTTCAGATGTATAATGGGAATGGTATGTGCTAGAAAGATATTGCTCAAGTTCTTTTAGAGTTTTATCCTCTTCATACTTCCAAAATCCATTTTGGTTTTCTTTGTCAGTCATATCAATAGTAAATTCAAACATACATTACAGTTCTACCCTTCAATATTACCACTTAAAGAATCAAGAGTCAACCATAACTCCAAATCCTTTTTGTTTTTGGAATCTAATAGTTCTATCAAATTTATCAAACAAATCATCTACCTTATGTGAAATTACAAATGTATTAGAATCACTAATAATATACTTAATAATTTTAGTAAAGTAGTCTGTCCCAGATTCATCCAAAGAGCTATCAAATACTTCATCTAAGATTAATAAATTTGTATTAATAGAGTTCTTAAGTTTAGCAACTTCCCTCCAAGTAAACAAAAGAGATAAGTCTATTCTCATTTTTTCCCCTTCACTAAAAGAAGAATATGAGAAGTCTTCATAAATTGGATTAAAAGACTTCTCATTAAATTCTTCATCTAATGTAAAGTTTACGGGAAACTCCATTATTTCAAGAAACTTATTTAAATTGTGATTAATAACTGGAAGGTATTTTTTAATAATTTTTGTTTTTGCTCCATCATCTTTTAATAAGAGATGGATGAACTCATAGTTTGAAAGTTCTTCTTTCCTTTTTGCTATATCTGTTTGTATATCATCTAAATTTTGTCTTAAAGAAATTAACTTTCCATATTCAGTATCTGTGTTTTTGTTTCTTGAGATAAGTCCTTGAATTTCTTCTTGTAAATTTTTGACTTGTTTTGTAAGTTCAGAAACCTTAATATTGTTGCTATTGATTTCATTATTGAGTTTAGTAATTTCCTTAGTAATTTCTAAAAATTTAGATTCATTATATTGTTCTTCTTGAATAGTTTCTTCAAGTTCATCACAAGCAGACTTAAGTTCTGTTGATTTTTTATCTATGTCTGCAATTTTATTTAACCTAAACTTTTCATCAAGGTCTTGAGTACAGGTAGGGCAAACCATATTATCTTTAAAGAAAGTTTGATCTTCTGTAATATTGGATACCTTTTGAAGTAATTTTACTTTTAGATTTTCAAGTTTTTTTAATTTACTTGAAGAATTTGAAAAAGTTTCCAATTTTTTTTGTTTATTGTCAACAGAATTTAAGATACTAAAATTTTCAACATTTAAACAATCTACTGTAGTTTCAATAGACAGTTTCTTTTCTTCCTTTTCTTTTATATCTGCAGAGTTTCTTTTTTCTAATTCATTAATAAGACCTTCTTGGGATTCAATTTTATCCTCTACATTTTCTTTTTTATAAGAATATTCTTTAATCTCATCTTTCAACTCCCTAATCTTAAACTTAGAAATATCATTCATAGAAGAAAATACTTTAATATCAAGCAAATCTTCTACAACTTCTCTTCTATGTTGAGAAGACAGTTGCATAAATGGTACAAAGTTTGATGACCCAAGAACCACAATTTGGGTAAAAGATTTGTAATTCAGTTTTAATACAGATTGCTCCAACCATTTCTGTTGGTCATTAGCAGAAGCAAGTTGGTCTAATAGTGTTTTGTTTTTATAAACTTCAAATATAGTAGGTTTAATTCCCCTAATCAACTTCCAATTATCTTTACCTATACTAAATTCTATTTCAACAACACATTCTTTTTCATTAATGCTGTTGACTAATTGAGATTTACTAATCTTTCTAAAGGGTTTATTAAACAACACAAAGGTCAGAGCATCAAGCATCGTGCTCTTTCCAGACCCATTATGTCCCACAATAAGGGTAGAAGTTGCCTTATCTAATTGAATTTCTGTAAACTGATTCCCAGATGATAAAAAATTTCTAAATCTTAAAGTTTTAAACTTCAGCATAATCAGGTGGAATTACAATATCATCTTGGGTAATTATAGCATATTGGTAGTTTAAATGCTCACAAGCCATAAAAGCAACTTTAGAATCAACTTCAGTTACTTCCATATCAGGGTAATCAAGCTCTTCCAACATATTGAGGTATCTGACTGCATCATCTTCCTCTTCAAAAATATAAAGAACTTTTTCGCCGTATTTATTCTCTACTGCATATGCTCCTTCAGACTCATATTCTGCAACTGTTAGTATATACATTATTGTAATTGAAATGACTCTTTATAAATGGATTGAATCAAATCTTTAATCCTACTCTTATTTAACTTAATTTCAGATTCATCAACATATCTTTTTAGTAACGTTAATGTATCCTCATTTTCAACTGCATCATCAGCATCAAAGTCAGAATTAATTTGTATATTTTCAATAATTTTCAGTTCATATGGTTCTATTTTATTAAGATTATCTAAAAACTTTTCATACTTTTTATGGTCTGTTTTATTTTTAACTATTAACTTTACAATACATCCTGCATAAGCAGATAAATCTTCTTCTACATTATTTTCATCATAGTAACAAATTTTAAACATTTCATATGGATTATCAATCTTTGTTAGTTCATATGTATCTGTATCAAAGATAGTAAATCCTCTTTTATCATTATAATCAGACCAATATAGTTGATAAGGATTTCCAAGATAAAAGATTTTACCATCATCATTTCTCATATGATAGTGTCCAGAGAATACCTTATCAAATTTATTTAATGCTCCCTTGTCCATTCCATGCTGCTGTATGGTGCTTTGATTAACATAGAACCCACTTAGTTCTAAATGTCCCATAGCAACCCTTGCAGGGGTGTTTCTAATTGAATCAAGGGTTTCCTGTTCACTCTCTGGAGTAATCCAGGGAATAAAAAATAAATCTTGTCCACCAACTTGTACAGTAGATGGTTTATCGTACACCTTGATGTTCTTATAATCATTCAACAGAAGCATAGGACTGTTGAGTTTTGTAGTATTCTTATAAAAAATATCGTGATTACCTAAGATTACATGAACTTTATATTTTTTTAAAGGTTCAAGAATAACTCTTTTAGTCCAATCAATACTCCAATAATCAGTAGATTTTCTATTATCAAACATATCACCCATATGGATGACTGTATCAATCTTGTATTTTCTTAAAGTTGGAAAAAATACTTCTTTGTAAAACTTTTCAAAATACTCATGGAAAACTTTATTTCCTTTTTTAAAATTGTAATGAGTATCAGTAATGATAGCAACTTGCATTGTTAAAATCTATAATTAATACCATCTTTAATACCATTCATATTAGAATAACTTTCACCCATACTGGATACATCTGCAGTAAATACTTCATCATATCCACATCTTTCAATAATCTTTGATTTAATTTCCAACTGTTTCTTTTCTTTAGCAATCCTTCTTAGGAACGCATAATAAACAATCTGGGTAAAGTATGCAAATGGATTGGTCCTTTCAATATCAAAGTTATGAATGTATTGAACACAATTTTCAATACCATCACAAATCATATCATCCTTAAACATGTAATTTACAAAATTTGGTTTGTATGCTAAGTGGTTAGCAATACGCAAGAAACAATCCCCAAGATAGTTGGTAATTCTTGGTTTGGGAAGACCCTGCTCCTTTGCCTCATTTACTTTCTTACTATACTCAACCAGTGCCTGATAAAAGTCCTTGTTATTTACGTAGTGTTCTGATTTTTTTTTTCCTTTAGCCATTAATATCTGCATTAAATTTACTTGTTATAATAAGATTAGGTTTCCTTATTATAGCACCCCTATCAAGGAGTTGACAAGTTATATATATCTGAGTAAAATAACTCTGTAGGGTTTCAAGGATTGGTTTAGGCTTAATTATTATTATAGAGTTTTTCAAGTACCTTACGGGCATCATCAACCTTAGAAATAAATCCCATAGATTTTTCTAAGTTAACTTGAGAAGAATCATTTAAATATTTTTTATAAATTCCTATGATTTGTTCATCATGAATTTCTGTCATAGTAATAACTTTATTCATGTCAATAATAAAGATATCATCATTAGGAATTTTCATCCAAGATTTTACTTTATATCCAACAATACCAGAATTTCTTGATACCATAGGATCAATAATAACAGGATTTTCTAATATAAGTAATGTTCTATTTTCTTCATGAGTAGGACAAACAACAGCAAATATTTCCTCACCTGATACTAATTTAACTGATGCATAAAATTCTTGTTCCATTATTTTTTTAAGTTAATTGTAATAATTTCATAATCAAAATTTTCTTCATTATAGATTTTAATTCTTTCTACTAAGTGGTTAAGGGTGTAATTTCTTTTACTATTAGAGGTAATATCATCAGCAATATCATATAAAGTAGCTGATACTTTTTCTTTACCTTTTCTTAAAACTCTACCTATTGATTGAAGATTCCTTATTCTTGATTTACTTGGACTAGCAAACACAATATTATGCAAATTTCTAATATTGATACCAGTGCTAAAAGTTCCATAGGAAGCTACTATAATTGCATCAGATTCTTCTTCTGTAATTTTTCGGACTAATTCTCTTTCTTCAGTGTCCACTCCACCATGGATAAAAAAGACTTTTCTATTTTCACCCTTATCCTTATTTATAAGTTCATAAAGAGGTTCACCATGGGTACTAACCCTATTAAATAAAACCAAAGTATTACCTTTTAAATCTAATGTTAGATTTTTAATAAACTTATTTCTACTATTGTTGGTAATTAAATACTGAACTTCTTCTTCATAATCATTAAACTTTTGTCCTTCATGCTTTAGAAGAAGAACTTTAATGTTTAATTTTGAAAGATATCCTTTTTTAATAAGTTCATCAGTTTTAATTAATTTGTAAGTTGGACCAAACAATCCCTCAAGAACAAGTTTATGGGTTTGAGAACCATCTAATGTTCCAGTAAATCCAAACCTATATTTTGCATCATGTAGTTTGGACATAATAGAAATTAATGATTTAGATTTAAATTGATGAGCTTCATCGCCAATCACCACATTAAAGTCTTTAAAATAAATCTTATCCAGTTTGTAGATAGATTGCCATGTAGATATGGTCACATGCTTATCCGAGACCCTCTCACTGCCACCATAGACCCTGTGGCAGTATTCTTCAGCATTCCATCCATAGTCCTCAAAGTCTTTATACATCTGCTCTACAAGGGATGTAGTGGGGACTACAAGAAGCACATTCATTCCTCTTTCTACAAAGTATCTGACTACAGAATAAATCATTAAAGATTTACCTGATGCAGTAGGAGATAGTAAAAGTTTACGTTGATATTTTAATGCATCATAAACACCTTGGATTTGATAATCTCTGGGTTCATGAGAGCATATGCTTTTCATATAATCTTTCACACCTTCCATAGAAATAGAATTATCCATTTCACCAGGAAGACCATAATATTTGTTTTCTTTAAATTCAAACTTATAATTATGGTTATCACAAAATGAAATAAGTTTATCTAATAATCCAATATAAATTTCACCAGTTTGAGTGTTGAATAGACGTATTTTTCCATCCCAGTGCTTGCTTCTAAATTGAGGCATAAACTTAGCACCAGGAACATCAAATGTAAATTGATCACTTAATTCGTACATTATGTGAGATTCACATTCAACTTTTAAATAAATTTCATTCTTCTTAGATATGATTAAATCAGACATATTACATTCCAGATTGGAATCTCAAAAAATCAATTGAGTTTTTAATTTGATAAGTTCTATTAGAAATCATTTTTATAATTTCTTCAAGGTATTTTAATATTGTATCATAATATTCAATTTTCATAAACATTTCTGATAGTTTCTCATCTGCTTCAATATGTCTTTGCATTCCCTCTTTATCCCTTACTTTATATGGGAATGGTTCATCCTTATAAACTTCTGGGTCTGCTTTACCAGCATAGAAGTTATATCTTTCTAATTTTTTATTTTTGTATTGAAGTTCTGCTCTTTTCCTTAAGAGTGATGTATTGTTATAAAGTTCATAATATTTGGAGTGTAATGATGCAATTTTTAAAGATTCATTATGTAAATCATCAATATTAATTTCTGAATCTTTTTTCCACATTAATTGAATATCATCAAGAGAAATCATAAAGTCTGTCCTGTTGTACTAACAATTTTGTAATAAATGTATTTAAATGTAACTTCTGCTGTAAAGTATTTAATATCTTCTGCTGTAGCATCAAAATCTAATGCAGATAAGTAAATTGGATATAATCCACTAAAAATTACTTTAGCATTTGTATTAAAGTCACTATTTAAAATTTCAAGAGTTCCATCTGACCTTTCATAAAAATCTCCTTTTAATTGTAAAGGATTGGAGTCATCTGAGTTATTTTTAAGTTCTTGGTATTGTTCTAAACTATATGGAAATCCTAAACCAGTCATCCAATTCCATATTTCCATATAGTTTTCAAGATTTTCATCCACAAGAAATCTGAGACGAAAATCTTCAAAGTTCATTTTATCTCCAGGAAAATCAATATTTTTTCCATAACGAGTTTCAATAGCAGACCCTAAAGTAATAGCAGGAACTCCAGCAAAATTCGAAAAGAAATCTACTTTAGGTGCTTTGTGTAAGGAAAACTTAAACCCAACTGGAGAAAGTAAATTCTTATTAGTTGGTTGTTTACTCCAAGGACTTGTTGCCATTTTTTGAACTATTTATTCCAATAAAAAAGGACCCCCTTTTTTGGAGGTCCTGAAAAAATGTGAGTAAAACTCACATAAGGTTCTTAACAGCAACTCTTCTGTAGTATCTGTTAGCATTTTGCTTGATAGCACCCAGATCTTGTGAAAGACCATTTGCATATGGGTTAGAAACCATACCATATCTGGTTTTGAAACCAATTTTAGGCTGGAAGGTGTCTTGACCAACAGCTCTCACCATTTGGAGAGGAACATAAGGGCAATAGAACAGACCAGCATCATAAGGATTGGTTCCTTTGTAACCAACAACATAGTATTGTGTTGCAGAAAGGTTAGCAGAATATGGGTCAATATAAACTTTGAACTTACCATTGAGAACACCAGCAAAAGTATTGCCAGTATCATCAACATTCAAGTTGACATTGAGTGCAGGGGTGTAGTCAAGAAGACCTGCCATTGTGAGTGCAGAAGCAACATCAGATGAGCAGAGGATGGTGTTACCCTTTCCTCTACGAGTTCTGAATGCAATAGCATTAGCATCTCTCTCAATCTGGAACAGAAGTCCTTTGAACTTCTCAACAGACCATCTACCATTTGAATCAACATCAAGGTCAAAATAACCAGCATTAGCAACATTAGCTTGAGCACCAGGCTCAGCAATCTTGTAGATGGTTCTAATGACTTCTCTGTTAATTTCAGCAAGAATCTCAGAAGAGAGAATGTTTGCTAACTCAGCTTCAGCATCAAGACCATGAATAGCCTTGAGGTCTTGTGCAAGTTCTAAGGTGTACTCAGCCTTGAGTGCTCTAGACTTTGCAGTAACTGAGAGTTTCTCAATGCTGAATGCCATCTGGTTGAACTGATGGGAACCATCAGCACCAAGATTCTCAGCATCATAGGTGTCCATTGCTTGGCCAACCTTATACTCTCTTCCAGATGCACCAGAAGCATTAAGATCAGCAGGATTGCTACCAGCAGCAGCACCACCTTGTGAGAATCCAGTTGTACCAAAACCTACAGATGCACCATCATCAGAACCACCAGTGTAATCACCAGTAGTAGTATTGTAACCTGAGTTTTGTCCAGAGTATGCAGTATCAACTTCATTGAAGAAGGTTTCATTACCATTTTGATCTACATATCTGCTTCTCATTGCAAAAATAAGTCCAGTAGGACCATTCATTGGCTGAACACCAGCCAAATCATAAGCAACGAGGTTAGGCATTGAACGTCTGATCAATGAGATCAGAACTGGATCGAAACCTGCTACTGGACCAGCAGATGGGGCTCCTCCACCATAACCTGCATAACTACCAGCACCACCTTGGCTAGCATATGATCCAGCTGGGGTTTCTGAGAGGAATCCTCTTTCCTCATTTAAAAATCTTTCTTGGTTTTCTAGCAGAACAGCGGTAACAGCTTTCTTATAAGGGTCTGTGATTTGATCAAGACCACTTGCTTCTAAGAGAGGTTCCCACTTCTTCTGCAATTGTTCTGAAAGGAACATTTGCTTTTCTCCTTGTTTGTCTTGTTAAAGTGTTGTTAACTAAATGTATTTATTATATAAGAGTTTTCACTTAGAGAACTTAGTCACTGCTCTCAAGTAAGCATTCATAGCATTTCCATAATCTTCTTGTGCTTGCTCAGACAGCATTTCTCCTCTTGAAGAACCTGAATTTCTTGGGAAATAAGATTCCTTCAGAGCTTCCAGTTTTCCACGATATTCTGATTCACTTTCAAACTCAACACTTTCAGCAAGACCTGCAAGTTTTTCCTTCTGAGTTAAAGCTAACCCTTCAGTAACATCATTGAAGATGGTATCACTTACAGCTTCACTAAGTCTATGGTTTAACTGAACATTTCTTTCGATTTGTTCGTTGAGTTTTTCTTCCATTTCATCTAATCTCATGACCATATTTTCTAACACATCATATCTATCTTCAGGGATTTCTACATAATGTTCTTCAAAAAGTGACTTAAGGCCAGTCATGAATGACTCAGAGAGTTCACCCTTAAGACCACTTTCAATTTGAAGAGCGTTTTCATCTACCCACTCTTCAGCAACATACTCAAGGTAAGAATCAACCCTTGAGGTCAATTCTTCCTTGATAACAGCAACTTCTTCTACTAATGCAGTATTAAACTTAACTTCTAGAGATTCTTTGATTTCTGAAATCTTTGCTCTTACTGCAGATTCAAAGATAAGTGCTGCTCTACCTTTGAACTCTTCTGAAAGATCTTCACCACCAACAAGGGCAGTTACATCTTCAGAAAAGTCCATTTCAAACTCTTCTTCCATATCTTCTTCTTCATCATCTTCCTTTTCACCCTCTTTCTTATCTTCTTTCTTATCTGCCTTACCACCTTCTTTTGCTTCCTTTTCTTCAGAAACTACATCATCTTCAGTTTCTTCAACTAACTCTTCATCATTCTCAACTTCCTCACCATAGCTTGCTTGCTTACCTACAATCTTAGCAGGCATAGCATCAGCAGCTTTAGCTCCTTTGTTGACTACATTTCTTACTGCTTGGAGGGTTGCTCCAGTCTTGAGTTTGTTGGAATCACCAAGAGGTGAATTCTCTCCTGTTGGGGTAGGACCACCAAGGTCCTGCCAAGAAGCTGATTGACCCTCTACCTTAGCATCAAAACTTGGTCTTGATTCTGCAGGTTTAGCACCACTATTAACAGCAGTGACGGATTTTTTAGTAGATACTTCCATTTCTTGTAAATTGCTACCAGCGCTCATTTGTATTCTCCGAATAAAATCTTTGGTTTTTTTTAATTTATTCTATATTTATTTATAATTTAAAGATTTAACAAATACTGATTTAACAAGTCTAACTTTTTCATTTCACTTAACTTTCTTTGTTTTGTATATCTTTCTACAAGTTTTTTGGTTTGATCTGCAGCTTTCTCTTTAAGAATGCCACCTTCCCAAACCCATTCTTTACCTTCCATAATACCATGAACAAAAGCATCTGGAGCAGAAGGATCTGCTACAATATCAGCAGCAGTAGCTAACATAAAGTCATCAGCAACATATTTAACACCATTTTTTTCAACAAGAGACCCAATGCCTCTTGAAGAAACTCCAAGTTTTACACCCTCACCAAGAAGAGATTTAGCAATATTACCCATAGGAGTATCAAGAATCTTTGCTTTACCAACAAAGTTATGACCTTCTGAACGAAGATCAGTAATCATATGGGAAACACGATCTAAATTAACAGTAGGTCCATCTGGGTGTCCAAGTTCTCCAAGAGCACGACCATTCTTAATGAATGCATCATTATATCTCTTGACTTCCCTTTCCAAGATTTGGAATGGATAGCACCTACCATTTCTGTTAGTTACTTCAGCCTGAAGAAATGGTCCTGTAATATACAGGGTTTGTTTACCATTTTTTTCCTCAGTAATAATTTCTACTGATTCTATCTCTTCTGTGATAAGTTTCATTTGATTATGCCTGAGATGCTATTTGGACTTCTGAAATGTGTAATACACCACTTCCACCAGATGCTCCTACAGAAGTATCACTAAATGCAGTTATTTTAATACTTTTTGTAGCAGTTGCATTAGTAACTGCAATATTAGTAAGAGAAGCACTATTAAATGGAATTGTAAGAGTACTTGTTCCTGTAAATGGATTTTCTGAAATTGCTGTTATTAGATTATGAATAGTATTAATACCTGAAGGAGATGCATTTTCAATTGTTAAATAATCTCCAACCACAAAGGGATTTCCTAAATTTTGACTAAAAGTAATTAATGTAGAAGTTCCTGTTGTAATTCCAGAAATTTTTTGTCTTACAACTTTTTCCTTTATAATTTCAGATTTATTTGCAGGAATGTATAATGAATTTAATGTTGCTCCTGGATTTGTTCCAATAGCAACATGGCAATCTTTATTTGGTGTCAATCTAAAATAACCACTTTGTAAGGCAATAGAAGCACTAGTACTAACACCTGTGGTACTAATAGCAACAGATGCTATTTCTTGTACAATTTTTAATGCCATCAACCTTCCTCTGATTCTTGATCTTGATTATCACCAAACATCGATTGTGCAACTACTGGTCTTAATGAGTTGACTTTTTCTGCAGATTTAGTATAAAGAATTTCTTTAATTTTATCAGAAGCATGTTCTGCGGAATTATCAGTCATTAAAATATCCAATAAATCATAACTAGGATCCATAAAAAGTCCTCAATTTTTATAGAAGTATTTATATCTCTGCAGATTTAGTGTTGATTTTAGTTGCTGCTTGTGCCTGAGCATTAGTTGATGCACCTTGACTTTCTAATCCTGGGTCCATAGGCATTTGACCCAACATTTGCATTTGTTGATCTATAGAAACAGGTAAAATTGGAGATCCTGATGAACCCATTGGAGGATTTTCTTTTGGATCAGCATATTGTCCCTCTTTAATTTCTTTAACAATCAACTTATCCTGATCTACAATTTCTTGATCTGTTTGTCTCAAGACCTTCCTTCTTACATAATCTTTAGAATAGTAAGTTCCAATATATGGTTGAACTGCTACTGCTAAATTGAGTCTTTCATTCATCAATTCAGTTTCTTTAAGTTCTGCAAAATGTCCATCATACAGGTAATCATATTGAATATGATCACTCATTCTGTCCCAATCTTCTAGGGTAACAATGTTCTTAAGAATTAACTGTGTCTTAAGAATATCATGAAAAAGTTGACTAAATCTTTTTCTCAATCTTCCAACAAACTTACCAAACATCAGTTCATCTCTTAAGATTTCTGATGAACGTCCTAAGTTAAATCCACCATCAGATGCAGTTCTTGACTCTGGAACATTAAGTGCTCTAAAAAGTTTCTTTTGGAAATACTGAACATCAGCAAGTTCTCCAAGATTTTGTCCACCTGGAAGAGTAGTAATTTCTGTACCACGACCACCTTCTCTTCTAGGTAACCAGAAGTCTTCCATCATACTCATAAACTTCTTATCATCACGCATTTCACCAGTGCCTGCATCATAAACAAGTTTATTTCTATACCTGTTCATAACATCACGCAGATATTGTTCTGCCTTAACCTTAGGGAGATTGCCCACATCAATATAGAAAATTCTTCTTTCTGGAGCACGTGAAATTCTATAAATGACCAAAGCATCTTCAATCATTCTTAATTGATTGAGTGCTTTTATTGCTTTATGAAGATATGATAAGGTAAGTTGTCTATTTCTATCTACAAGACCTGAAGTAACATAGGTCATAGCATCTTTTGCTATTGCAATTCCTTTGTTACTTGCTCCATATTTTTGAATACTTGATGTTGGATAATAAACAAAATACTCATCAAGTTCAGGTTCTACAAAAGAATTTGGGTCTTTTGGATCTAAATTAAATCCTTTTCTTGCATCTACGCCAGTTTTCTTTTCAACCCTCATAAATTTAACTTTGAGGGCATCTACAAATCTAACATCTATAATACCTTCTTCTGGTTTTTTAAGGTCAATTACTTTATGATATAAAAGACGTCCATCAACATACCAATTCTTAAAAATTTCATGGGCTTTTTTATCAAAATCCATCATATCTTTAATAAACTTAAACTCTTCCCTGATGATTTTCTTTAAACCATCACTGGCATTAAGATTACTTAATTCAATTTCAACTGGAGAATCATTTAAGTCACTAACAATTGCTTCATTAACTACATTTTCAATAGCAGCATCACATTCTGGATGGAGGGACATTTCACGATATCTTTTAATCAGGTCATATTCATTTCTGAATACACCTTCAATATCTACATATTGCCCATAAAATCCACTAGTTAGATAATAATCAGCCCCATCCTCGTTATTCTCGGGGACAGGGGATATTGCACTTTTAGGTAATTTAGTACTTTCATCATCAATCGAAAACCCAAAAAGTCTTGCCATCGTATAATTTTAAACTATGTACTATTTAGATGATGTCAGAAGCATTAGTTCCTGTATAAGCTTCCCAGTATTGAACTTGGAGGTCTACAGTAAACTCTTCAATTTCATTTTCATTATTATAAGAAAGGTCAATAGCAGAAACATTAGTTGGGAATACTCCCTTAACAACATACTTTCTTAAAGTGTCAATTTCTTGAGTATTGACTACATTAGGAAGAACTCCAGGACCTCTGGAAAGTTGTGCTACATTCATATCTGCCATGTAATCACCTGTGTTAATAGCACCACTTCCATCAGAAACTTTGATGATATAATTCATCCATTTTTCAAAGAAGCTTCTCCATTTGAAATCTGTATCATTGATAACAGTGATGGTCCAAACCTCAAAGGTTCTATCTCCAGCAATTTTTAAAGTTCTGCCTCTAAAAGGAACTGGAATTTCTGAAATAGTAGATGCTGGTAAACTTGCAGCCTTAATAAGCATTAAGTCTCCTTCATCAAAAGTAACACCCAATTGTGAAAAAATTGAATTTGTTGCTCCAGTGGATGTTGCAGTTGTACCTGGAAGTCCACCCTGTTCTGCTCCAAAACTTACTTCAAATAAGTTACTACGAGCACCACCTCCTTTAAGTTTTGACTTAAAGGCATCAATAGATCTTTGTTGAAAAGTAGCCATTTTAGTTTCTCCTGATTAAATTAAACTGTTCCTACAACTGTTTCAAATGAAACCCCAGTCCTGGTAGCAACAAAGGTGAGACCAATAAAGTTAATTGATCTTGCTGGTTTCACATAGATATCAGCAATAAATTCATTTCTATCAATTACATCAGGGGTGTTGTTTGTTTCATCACAAACCAAGAGGAAGTCAGTGATTCCTCTCTTAATTTGAACATCTCTTAAGTATGGTTCAACAATGTTGATGAAGTTTGCTCTTGTAGTACTATCATTAAATTCAAAGAGTTGAGCATCTGCTGCCCCTTTAATTGCTTGCTCAATAGTAATAAAGAGTCTTCTAACATTGATTCTATCAAAAGCAGACTGATAAGAGAGAGCAGTCTTATCTCCAAAGAGAATAATTCCTGAACCAGGAGATGAAATGACAGGATTGATTCTTTGTGAATAAAGTCTATCTCTTTCATCTTGTCCTGGATTATAAGCAAGTTTGATTGGGAACTTAAGAGTTCCTCTTGACTTACCTGCAGGAGAATACCAAGGGAATTGGTCAATATCAGTTCTTACACAAAGTCCTGCAACATCTGCAGAACAAGGAATGTAAACAAACTGTTGATTATATCTATCATAAACATATTGATAACCACTATCAAAGATTGCATAAGATGAAGAAGTCAGTGGTGAGAAGAATGATAAGATATTTGAAAGTTGGGTTGCTGCTGGAGATACATTAACAACTCCTGCTCTGTATGGTGAAATGCAAGCAATACAATCTTTTCTAGTTTCTGCAAGACTAATTAGTTTGTTTGCTTTTGCCTGTTCATCTTCTTTACCTAAAGAAGCACTTCCTTGGAGTAAGAAGTTGATAGTAGAAGCAGTATCTGATGCAAATAAATCATAAGCATTTGAAAGGTTTGCTAATGTTACAGCAAATCCTCCAATATTATCTACTCCACTATAGTCTGCTCCACCAGTCAAACTAAATGATTTGTTTCCAATTACATTAAAGTTTACTGCATCAGAAGCAACTCCCCAAAGACCCAGAGATTCTGAAACTGGAGTAAATGCTGATGAGAACTTAGCTTGTACTGGGTCTACTCCCCAAATTGCGTTTGTAGAATCACCAAGTGATTTGCCTGCATAAATGTATTGTGAATTTAATGCAAGATACTCTTTATAGTATACATTTTGTGATGGTGAAATAGTAGCATCACTTGCCTTAGAAAGATTTACAAATTTTTCTAAGAGTGTTTGTGGATTTCCTGATATGTTTGCTGCTTTTTTACTATCAATAACAACAACATGCAATGCATCATTAGAACCACCTCTTTCGGTTACATATGCATTGTTTCTTGGTTTTGGAGCAATACTTCTCCAAGATAAATCAGTATAGTCTCCATTAGCAGTGCTAAGTACATACTGACTGTTATACCAATCTGCAGTTGAGGATGGAGTTAAGACTGTAGAAGCTGTTCCAACTGTGGTTGCCCCTACAGTATGAATTCCTATTTGAGTAGCAGCAAAAGCATAAGTGCTATTTTCTGTATATTCTTGAACAGTTTCTACAGAAGCAACTACTTTAGATACAATCTTAACAGTAATACTAGAAGAACCAACTCCAGTAATAATTCCTTTAAGGTATCCAGAAGCTGAAGAAGTTTGACCAACCCCAGCAACTATTCCTGAAAGTGCTTGGGTTACTCCATATCCAACAGCAACATTTGCTGTTGATACTCCAGATAAAATTTGGTCTGCAAAATTATCAATTACACAAACTTTAATCCCTTCTGACCAATATCCTGGGTTCTTTGCTGCCCAATGAAATGTACTGTCTGATGAATAATCTGTTTGATAATCTGTATAATTTTCAATAGTCAATGTTGTTAATGCTGCTGCAGAAACACCAGCATTTGCATTTCTGAGGTTAGTTCCAGAACATCTAACAACTTTTAGGCTTCCACCATATGCCATAAAGTTGGATGCCGAATACCATGATTCATAATGGTAATCATTAACTGAAGGTTTGCCAAAAATTGATACTAATTCATTTTCACTTGTAATAGTAACAATTTGATTTACTGGACCTTTTGCAAAAGGTGCAGCAATTCCAGCTGACAAAGATGTGGTATTACTAATTCCACCTCTTGTTAAATCTACTTCTCTTACTTTAATACCTGGAGATGCTAAGCTAAGCGCCATTTTGACTCCTCTAAATGCTTCATTTTTGCTCTACAAGTATTTATAAATTTATTCTTTTACCTGTACTCCCACATATATGACTTATCTCCATACTCATCTACATTCCAAACATCTCCATCAGAATCAATTATTGCTTCATCTTCTATTCCTGTAAGAACAAATCCAAATGGAGCCATATCTTGTTCTATTTGATTTTTTTGTTCTTCATATAATCTTTTTCTAACATCCTGCTCAGTAAGTTCTTTGAAATAATCTTGTGAAACTAACCAAGCATAGATTACAAGGCACATTGCCAAATCATCATTACAACCTTGTTCTGCTTCAAAGGAGTTGTGCTTCTGAATAAATGTGGTAAGTTCACTAATGATTTCATAATCATTAAATATAAGTTTATCTTCTTCAATCATAGTTTTCAGATTTAGACATCCAACTTTTTTAACTGTCTTAGACATTTTAAGACCAAGTTGAGTTTTCTTTCCTGAAAATCCTTGTCCTACAATTTGCCCAGCTCTACCTCGCATAGAGCACATAAGAAGATTTTGATATTCCAAATCATATTGAATAATTGCTGCTACTTGGTCTCCAACATCATTAACTTCACAAAGTATGAATGCACTATTGTAATTTTTTGCTACATCATAAATGATGTTTGGAAATAACATAGGTTTAATTTCATTATTTCTATACTTTGCTACAATTTTGTGGGGGAAAGTAGTTATATCAAATACAACAAATGCAGAATAATCACTACCAACTCCTCTTGCCACATCAACTGTAATTACATAATCTTTATCTGGAAATGAGTTTTCATAAACATCTAATCCTTTACTTTGTTTGATTGGAGTATCATATACTAAACTCTTAAGTTTACTTGGTGAAATAAGAGTATCAACTGACCCTAAAAATTCACACTCAAACTCAATTTTAAATTGTTGTTCTGAAGTGTTTGCAATAGTTTGTTCTTTCCATTTTGCATCTCTTCCAGGAACTTCTGACCAATGAACCTCAGTTGGAACATACTCATTTTTACTTCTTTCTGCATCATGCCACAAACGGTAGAAGTGGTTCATACCATGTGGAGTAGAAACTATAATAACTTTTGTAGATTGTCCAGAAGAAATTGTAGGATATACAGATGCAAAGAAATCATCTGCAAGATGGTTTTGAACGAATGCAAATTCATCAAGGAAGATGATGTTATAAGAACCACCTCTAACTGCAGATGCTGATGTAGAAGCAGCAAGAATCTTAGAACCATTTTCCAGTTCCATAGAACCCTTGTTCCAAGCTAAGATACCTTGTTGCAACCATTTAGGTAGATTTTCATATGCAGTTTGTAATCTATTGAGAAGGTCTCTTGCAGTTGATGCTTTGTTAGCAAGAATGGCAATATTTACATTATCATTAAATATAGCATAATGGAGTAAATAAGATACAACAGTTGTAGATTTACCTGTCTGACGAGGCATCTTACAAATGTTAAATCTATTGTTGTGGAAATTTCTAATTAATTTTTCTTGGAAATCATATGGTTTAAATGGTTGAAGTCCATAATCCAAAGTTACAATTTGAACATATGATTTTGCAAAATATACAGGATCATTCTTACACTTTACAAATTCAACAATTTGGTCTTGTGAAAATTGTATAGGAGTATTTGCCTTTTTTAAAAGGGGATTACCAAGATAAATGTTATTGTCCATAATAAAAAATTTTTATTAAATTAACAATTCCACTTTCTTAATGAAAGTGCTTTTCTTGTGGGTCTTCCTTTTTCATCTTTCATAGGACCAGGCATTCCACCCATCCTTGCACAAAATGATTTTCTTCTTTTTGCAGATTTACTATCTGGATCAAGTTTTGATGGTTTAGTAGTAACAGCAAGTGAAAGATGTGAACCTGGATGTTCTCTTCTATAAGATGCAATTCCTTTCTTGTTTAATCCACCTTCTGGATTCTTACCTTCTTTTTTTTGCCAAGCAGGAGATGCTTCTGCAAGTTGCATAAACTGTGAAAAAGAAATACAAGTATCTTCTGCAGCAACACAATTAGGAACTTCTTTTCCACCTTTCATTTTAGTTGGTGGTTTGCCAACTTTCTTACCAGTCCAACACTTACTTGCACCAACATTTTTTTGTGCTTGCTTCAAATTTTCACTAAAAGTATATTCTTCAGTTTTAGCAGAATCTTTCCAAGCCTTTGCAGTTGGATATCCTTCTTCTCCAGATTTCTTTGGGGGTAATCCTTTTTTCTTTCTTTGATTTACATTATAATAAAGTCCATGTTTTGCTTCTTCATTTGCTGGATGTACTGTTGCTATACTGTACTTTTTCCACATTTCTGGACCATATGAACATTCTTGTTCATATTCGTGTTTGCCACACAATGAACAGAATTTTCTATCCCCAAGTGCTTCTTGAATTTTATTGTCTTTAAACTTACTGTGGTTCTTTTTAAGACCTGTTTCCATCTTAATTAATTCATCATAATAAGTTGGAAACTCATTAACATGTTGAAGGGCAATATCAATAGCCATATCAATATTATTGGTATGCTCTTTCTCTAACTTATATCCTTTCTTTACTTGAGCAACAACTTCTTCTGGAGTAATATTATGTTTATGTGCAATCTGTTTCACAGAAGGGTGTCCCTTCATATCACCATGTCCCTCTTCCTTTTCTACTTCATATCCTTTCTCACCTATCTCGTGCTTCATAGCAGCAGCAAAAGATTTAAACTTTTTCATTTAACTTCTGTTTCCTCTACATTATTTAGAAGACCTTGCTTTATAAGTTTAGAAAGTTCTGCAGTTGAACCAACAAAAAGTGAATTGTTTACTGTAGTTGGACCCTTTTGAGGAGAATCTAAATCTCTCATTTTCTTTTGAAGGTCAATTAATTTATCTGTAGTATCTGCAACTGATTTGATTAATTGACCAGCAACTTCAAATGCTCTTGGATGACCAGATTCTTGTGCAATTTCTAATATACCATCAACTGCCTCTTGACCTTTTGAGATTAAACTATAGAGTTGACCTCTACTATATTCATAATCTTTTTGAGGATCATTAGGAGAATCTATTGGAGAAATTTCGACAGGATCTGCTATAGAAACAATTGATGTCTCTATATTAAGTGATTCTTCTATCTTGGAGAATTTGTTTCCCATACACTATATATCAAATATCAGTTCCCTGTGTGGAACTAAAGTCTTTAAAATCTTGGAAATCTGTAATTTCATCATTAAATCCAAAGTCATCCCCATAAGGAATTAGTGGATCATCTGATGCATCAATAACATTATCTTCATTATAATCTTGAAGTGCTTTTGGAGTTACTGTGTATCTAACTTCACGTTTTGCATTTAATAAGGCATCAGTTGCATAATCAACTTGAACTTTTTTAATAAGTCCTTGACTATCTTCTGGAATCTCATTAAACAGATATGTTTTTACAGTAAAGTTTAAGGTGTATATAATAACTCTTCTTGTAGTATAGTCACCTTCATAATCATCCCTAAATCCAACTCTATTTAAAACAATAGGAATATCCCTTACTTCATTAATTTCTGGAATTAATCTAACACTTACATTAAATGCTGGTTGGAAGCAAGGAAGAATTTGTTCTATAATTTGAAGTACATCATCCTGAAGTTTTCCTAAAATATTAAGTTCAAACCCAATATTATATGGAACTGGTGAATAGATATTGTTTATTACTTTACCATCAGATGTTTTTGGTGCTTTAAATGTTTGGATGACAGAAGACTTTCTTTGTGGGTCATAGTCTATTGAAGTCATTTCAAATGACATTCTTGGGAGAGTTAATGCAATCTTTCTATCTCCTGCTGGACTTTGTTCAATTCTTGCTAAGAATTTTTGAACAGGTCCATAAGAAAGGGGAACCTTTAATGCAGATACTGGATTATTAGTTTCGTCATAATGTCTAACTTGAATGTCATTGAATAAAGTTCCAAAAGCAGTTACTGTTTTGCTTATCGCTTTATGGTAAAAGTATCTTCCAAACATTTTAATTTTTTGTAAAGTTTATTTTTTTAAACTTCACCAAATGGATTGACTTCGGTAAATACTAAAATATCATTAGATTCTTGTTGTATTTCCTCATCTTCATCATATGCTGAAGTTGTTAAATATGTATTGTATTTAGATATAATATAAGTAGCAGTTGATGCAGATCCTACAATTACATCTCCAACAACAAAATCAGTTTCAAATCCATCAACAACAAGTTTTTTAGTTTCAGCATCCCAAGTTTTAACAAAACCTTTTGCTCCAGAAATAGATCCTGTAACTTCTTCGTTGAAAATAAAATTACCTGATGAAACTGTAGATCCTGCTCCAATAGTAATTGTTGGTGCTGTTGTGTATCCATAACCAGCATTTAGAATTCTAATAGTAGAAATTCCTCCATTAGAATTTATAAATGCTTTTGCTATAGCAGTAATTCCATTTCCAACTGGTCCAGAAATAGTTACAGTAGGTTCTAATGCATAACCTTGTCCTGGATATGATAATGTTATTGGACCAATACTTCCTGAAGTTGCTATTCCAACTTTAACTTGTGTATTATATCCTCCTCCCCCATAAAAAGTAACTATTGGTGGTTTGTTTGAATAATATCCAGATCCTGGATTTTCAATATAAACTTGATCCAAACTTTGGGAAGACAATAATTTTCTTTTACTTGTAGTAAACCCAACTAAAGTCCCTTTGATTCCAGTTATTGGAGAAGATACTACCATAGTTGGTGCAGAACTATATCTATATCCTCCATTGATAATATCTACTGTTTGAATTCCTCCAGTAACTATTGAAGTATATGCAGTAGCAGTAATACCAATTCCAGAAACTGTTATTGTTGCATCATATCCAAGAGCTTTGATTGCACTATCAACTTCATTGATACTTGTATTAATTTCTTCATCTTCTAATTCAAATAATTCACATCTTAATTCATACACATAATTTTTTTGAAGTTGATAAAATGGTTTTCTATTTTCAACATATTTAATTTCCATTAAACTATCACTTAATGGAATATAAAGTAAATCTCCTTCATTTGGTCTTAATGCATTTACGCCTTGAATAGTTCTTGTCAATTCTCCAATATAAGTTTCAAAACGTTCTTTTGAAATAATTAATGTCATTTCATCAGTAACTTTGACTCCAAATTTAGACATTAAAACGCTATTTGGATCAAACCCTTCATAGTTGACCAAATATGCTTCTATTGGAAATGCATGTTTAAATTTTGAATATAGAACTTCTTTAATTATTTTTCCTTGAGAAACAATTTCTCTGGGCATATAGTAAACTTCTATGCCATACATTTTTAATTGCTCGTTAATTAAGTCTTGAACGAGACTTTGTTCTCCTGTTGTTCCTTGTATGAAAAATGGATTTAACATATTATCCTATCATATCGAATGGTGCTGTTTCATACTCACTCAACATTCTCAATCTAATTGCTTCTAATTCTTTTACTGCATCATCATAAATTTGTCTTCCATTCAATTCAATACCACCTGGAAGTTTAACACCCTGAAACTTAATTAAATTTTGCCCCCACTGCTTCTTAACTAAAGCAGTAAAATACATTTTTAAGAAAGAATCATTATATACTTTTGTATAATCATTTGGGTCAAGTATTCTATAACACTCCATAATAAGGTAGTTTCCTGCAGTTATAGAATCCCAGCTCATATCAATATAAAGTCTACCTTGCCTTTTATTAAATCTAATTTGTCTTTGTGGATTAACAATCCAATCAATATCTTCAAGATATCTCTTTGTTACATAGTAATTTAAAAGTTCAGTTGAACTAAACCAATAAATATCATTTAAAAATAATTGATAATTAACATTAAATAAATTTGAAGTAATAGTTCTATTATCTAATTTAAATACTCTTTCTACACCAATTACACTATCTGGAACTGGAATGTAATTTGAATTTTCTTCCCAATTAAATGATCCTGTAGGAGAAGTTACAGTAGTAGTTGCTATACCAACATTATATCCACCACCTTTAGATCTTCCTCTTTGAATATCAGCATCAGTAAATTTATACTTGAGAAACATTTTTTCAACGCCATCAAAATGTCTCTCATTAAAATATTGCAAAGCATCATCTAACCTATCATCAAGTTGCTCATCTGCAACGTTGATTTCTAAAACAGGAGCACCAAGTTGCCTTAAAGTGTAATCTTTTAATTCTTGTCTTGATGCGGGCTTTGCCATTATTCCACTACTTTTTTAACTATTTAGATCATCTAACATTAAAGTAGATATTGTTTCTTGTTGTTTCATATAAAGTTTTACATAACATTTGCATAGATTTCTCATTAAATCTATATTAGTGCAAGTATCAAGTTCTCTTGAAATTTTTTCAAATTCAAATAATTTGGTAATAGTTTCAAGTTTTAAATCTTCATGATCCATTTAAAATTTCCTTTAACATAAATTTAATTTCATCAATAGATTTTTTTAATTCACTAATATCATTTTCAAAAGTTTCATTTTTATTTTTTTGATTTAAAAATTTACTTTTGTTGTAATTATATTTTAATAAAGAATTACTGTCTGTATTTAAAATAGCATTTGTTTTAATATCTCTAATCAAAGATGGATGTCCTTCCACCTTTGCATAATCCCCTTCTATCATTTCAGAGCAATTGTTCTTAATCTCTTAATCAATGGAGATTGTGCTTGATTTGAACTAGATCCAATTATTTTTATTTCAAAACCAGTAAATTCTGGTAAATTATCAATAGTATATTGATACTCAAGATATTCATTTTCTTTACTAATAGGCATCAAACTATCTGATAATCCATTATTATATGAAGGATTAATAACATTTCCATTTACATCCAGGTTTGAATAACCAGGGAAAAATTCCCATTGTTGGTCTACATCTGGGGTATCATTTCTAAAAATTTTATAAAGAACTCTAACATCAGCATCTTTTGGTCTATAAACATCAACATAAACTTTTAATGAATTTGCTGGGTTAATAAGTTTAATTGGATTAGTAATATGAACAAATGCATGAGGATCTAAAGTATTTGAAGAAACTCTGTTATCTGAAGTATAACCAACTCCAACAATTGGTTGATTAATTCTATAATTTTTAGTAGTTAAAAATGCCTGGTCAATATCAACAATTGGAGAAATGTTTGAGCTATTTGTATCAAAAGTTAAGTCTAAGGTTAAAGATTTATTTCCAACAAATTCAGTTGCATTTAAAAATACATTTTCATTTTCTTCAGAACTTACCATCCTAACTGTATTAAAAATAGTTTTTCCAGTTGCATCTAGTGTAGAATATCCTGCATCTGTATAAGAAATTTCTGTTCCATTGGCACTTGTTCCAAAAACAGTTCTTACTGAAGCTGCAACATTTGTTCCATTAGAAATATTAATAAAGTTTGGATTTAATTCTACTGTATTAAAAAGTTTATTTTTAGTAGCATAAACAGAATTGCCACCACCAAATTTAGAATCTTTAAATGTAGTTGGAACATTAATATAATAAGAATCTAATGTAATTGTAGAATTAGCACCAGAATCTACAAAGTGTTCTGTATTAATACTTCTTAGGGATACTCCATTAAATTCATACTTATATGCTAATGAATTTACTGGATGATTTACTTTAGAAGTACTGTCTATAGACCTTGCAATTGTTGTAAGTTGATTTATACCAACTCCTTGATACTCTATAATTTCTCCATCAATTACAATATATCCTGGATTAGTTGGAGAAACTGTTGCTCCTTCAAAAGTTGAAAAAATGGATGTACTTGCTACACTAATTGAACCAGTATCTGTTAATCCATATCCAACTGTTATTTTAACAGGAAGAATATCTGATTGAATTCCAGAAATCTTAACTTTAGAATTTGGATAATTTAATCCATGATTTGGATGACTAATTAACATATAATTGCCATCATTAGGAGCAGAAAATCCTGTGGTAATTGCTATTGGATTTTGTGGTAAAAGATTATCAACAGAAAGAACATTTACCTTAGAATTATAGAATCTAGATGTTCCTCCAGAAGTTATAAAATCACATCTCTTTAAATTAAACTTAAGATCGTCAGTTTGTACAGCATTCCATGTAGTGGAATTTTGTGATTTGAAAAGTGACCCCAATGAAGGTTGTTTGTTAATTATAATTTTTTCAACTTCAGGTTTATTTGCTGTTGTAATTTCAACTTCACCAATTCTAGAAGTCCAAACTGTATAATTATTAGAATCTGAAATCAATACTAAAGCATACTCTCTTCCACCTTCCAATCTAGTTAAATCATTAAATGTAAATGTTGTTGCAACAGAAGCATCTTGACTAATATTAATTTGTGATGGGAACAGAACTTTCTCTAAGTTACCTACAATTTTATCAGAACCACCTGGATAACCATTTACAACTTCTCTAACTTGTAAAGATACTGGAATTGTTGTATCTTTGGAAGCAAAGAAAATATCAACTGAAGATGGGAATATACCAGTTTCTTCTGAAATTATAAAACTTTGTGCTATAGGGTCTCCCCATGTAACAGTAACAGATGTAATTTCATCTCCTTTTGAAGTAAAATTAGATACACATTCACTAATTTTTTCTCCAGGAAGTCCTTGAGATTGATATTCTAAAACTCTTACTGGAGAAATTCCTGTATTAAATTTTGTCTGAGATGTTAATGGATTTGGAATAAAAATACTTCCTATCAATGTTCCATTATCATCTGATACTAACTTAATATCAGATACAGTAGCTGTTGCTCCACTTTGACTACCAACCAGTATTGAATTTTTTTCAATATTTCCAAAGAAACTTGATACATTAGATACTTGTAAAGAAGCAGTATCTATATTAATAGTGGAAGATTGTGGTCCATAAATTGTAGAAAGACCTACAGATGGATTGTATGGATTAATAGTATAAGTTGATGTAGGGGAATTATATGGACCAGACTTATGATTTGGAACACATACTCTAAATTGACATTGAATAGTATTTTCTGGTGACCCTGCTGGTGGATATACCACAACAGTTTCTCCAACTTCAAATGCTTTATTTACTCCTGTTATCTCTAAGAGTTTTGGAAATACATATGTAGAACCATTAAAATTAGAAGTAATGTCTTTAGAATCAAATAATAATTTAAATCTAGTATTTGGTTTTAATCTTGTAGAAGAAAATTCTATATTCCTAGACCTAATATTAGGTGTTTCTCTATAAGTTACATATCTTTCTGTAACATGATGTCCCCAACGAGTTTCACTTTTTTGCAATTGAACTTCCCATCTATCTGAAGATGGATTTAATGTAAGATTACCTGACCAAGTAGTTACATTATATGGATTTATATTAATTACTCTACTAGCAAACTTTTGAGAAGCATACTCTATCTCACTATAGTTTAATGTTAATGATTTTCCAGTTAATCTTAAATTATTTGAATTAGTATTTGATAAATTAATTTCAGATGAAGTAACTTCAGAATCATCACTGTATAGTGTTAAGTCTACTCTATCTTTTTGTATTGGAGAAGATAATGTATTATTTGAAATAGTAGCATCATAAATTAAAGATTCTGTATTTGAAAAATTATAAGAATCAAAATTATCAACAAAAAATCCTGATTTAAATCTATTAAATCCATCCTTATCTTCAATTTGTAAATCTTTTACTGATAATTCAAGTAAAGACAATGAGGTATAATATTCTAAGTTTGAAACTCTATTTTCTATGCCTCTTAAATCTGACATAGTATATCTCTTATTGTCAGTAAGATTAATGATAATATCAGTTTGTACATTATAAACATAAGGTTTTCCAACTATAGTTGCAACATCAAGAACTTCATTTGAAATTGTAGGAACAGTTGGAGACTCACTTGGTTGTCCTAATACTAAATTGAAATTTCCAATTTTATCTAAAGTAATCTTATCAATTCTTCCAAGATAAAAATCATAATCAAACACAAAATTTTCATTAGAAGCTAAAATCTGTGCTGCATTTCCTCCATAATTACTAAAGTTTCTTGAAGAAAAATCAAATGGACTTATAAGATTTGATAAAGTATAAGATTGTACTTTGGGTCTAACATCTATTGCATCTGTATTTCTTATAGATTCAAATACTGGAATTAAATTTTTATCTACTGATGATGGATAACTATTTGATGTAATAATATCTCCATTATCTGTTGATTCAAATGAGAAATAATCAAATACAATTTTTAATCTTCCTGAAGGTTCTTTAGAATTATCTTTTCTTATTAATCTTGAAAAGTCATAATATTGCTTTCTTTGTCCATTATCAAAGATAAAATCATTAACAATATTTTTGTCTCCAGATGTTACTGATGATACTGTTGCAGTATATCCACTTTCTTGGAATGTAACTATTTCACCTGAAATAAATGATTTATTGTTTTTATAAACCAAGTAAATTTGTGTTGTTGTTTTTTGTTGAGCATAGATTGCAACAGCACCAGAATCTGCTCCAACAGCAACTTCACCAACTATTAGGTCATTGGTATTTGAAAGTGGTCCAGATATTCCTGAGAGGGCAATATAGGGCAATGCTGCATCAGATGTTGTAGATGATTCAAATATACCATGAACTTGAATAGCATCAGCAACATTCAAGCTAATTTCATTATCTTCAACTCTTACGCCATAAACAGTTGTTGCTGCCAACCCAACATTTTTTGGTTCAGTATATTTTGTATTTGTTACTGTAGAAACAAAACATCTGTTTAATTTTTTAAATTTAGATGTTACTTTTGATTTAATTTGAGTTGAAATAATATAAGATGTTCCTGTAAAGTTAGTTAATCCAGAAATAGTTAAATCTTTATTTCCATTAGTATATGTAAAAGTTGCATTAGAAAGATTTTCTAATGTTTCATCAGAATTTGATAACAAATATCTTTCTTCATCAAAAGAAGTATAAACATAATTGCCAGTTAATGTTGGCAATGTTAAAGTTGTTCCTGTTCTGGAAAGTGTATTTTGCTTTTTAATGTAAATATTGGTGTTTAATGTATCTACATTAGAAATATTAGAATTGCTTAATTTTGAATATAAAGAGGAAGATTCTTCCTTATTAATAACTATTGTTGGTCTAATTAAATTTAAATTTTGTATTTGATATGTTCCTGTTCCAATGTCTCCAGAACAAATATTTGTTACTGTAGATAATCCAACAATTTCAATTTTATTTTTTGATGCATATATTGATGTTACACCAACATAAATTGCTGAATTAATTCCTGAGATTGAATATGAAATAACATCATTTACATTCAATGCACTAGCAAATGAACTTCCATTATCAGATGTGACTGTAGTAATACCAGCATCTATGTTAAATGTAAATGGTCCTATAATACTGTATCCTTTAGATAATACAGAATCTCCTCTAAAACTTGTAATTGGTTGATATACTGATTTAACATCATTGATAGAATAATCTGTTATTGTTTGAATGGTTTGAACAACTTCTACACCATCTACAGTTAAAGATTCTCCAACAAAGAATTTTCCAGATACTTGATATAAATTTATATTTGATCCAGTTGTTACTACTTTAACATATCCAGTAGCACCACTATTATTTCCTTTTATAAAAGACCCAACATTGATTGATGCAACAGATCCTGATAATGTTAGGTTAGTATATGTTTGAATATCAAATAGATATAAATTAAACTGACTTGATGGACTTGAATAAGATGTATTATTAGATTCAAAATCATAAACTCTAGCAAGACCAATAGTGCTTCCTAAAGCAACGCCATTTTCCAATCTTTGATTCATCAAAGATATTGTGTCTGATGTAGATAATCCAATGTTTGGTGAATTAAAAACATTATTAATTCTAATTAAATCACCACCATAAAATGAAGATGATGAATTAACTGTTTTTGTTTCTCTTGGTTTTGGATAATCTAATAATACAGACCCTGTAGATATCTCATATCCCTTTACATATGATTTACCTGGAGAAACTTTGAGTAACCCAAGATCTGCAGATGGAGTTGACCCATCTTGTGTTTTTTGAGTATCTAAGTATATTCCACCATTTCCAAGGTAATTATTTAAAGATTCAGTTGCTTCTATTGAATATGGATAAACATAATAGTTTCCAGATTCCTCAAATGTTCTTCTTGCTAAGATATCATTAATACTATTCAAACTATCATTCTTTTTAATAGTTTGCAATAAACCATTAGTAACTCTAAAAAGTTCTATAAAATCATTATCATTAAAGTCATCTAAAGGTTTTTTAATTAAACTTAAAGTAATTTTTAATCTATCTGCTCCTGGAGCTGCATAGTTTGAAAATCCTTGGGCATTATCATTTAATGATGAATCTTCATCAGAATTTACTAAACTTTCTACAATTTGTAATCCAACTCTGTAAGAAGGTGTATTTGAATATTGATCTAAAATTATAGTATCTTCATTTACATTTACAAAATATCCTCTTACAAAATAAACACCAGAATCTATTTTGGCAGCAGAAGATATTGATGTAGAAACTCTATTTACAAAAGAAGAAACTTTTGCAAATTCTGAATTTGTAAAAATATATGAATTTCCTACTTGAAGGTCTTCAAGAACAATTAATTCTTCCCCATCAAAAAATACTTGATCTGTAAAAGATGTAGTATCTGTAGTGTTTGATGAACTTAAATAATTAATATAAAGTGTTGTAGATTCTCTTTTTGAATCTAACTTAGAAAGAACTTTTACTACTTTTGCTTTAATATTTGATAATTTTCCTTGGATTTCTTTTCCAATTAAATTAGAATAATATGATTCTACATCAATACCATTGTAGGTACTTTCTATTTCTACTGCAGTAAAATTATTATCATATTTATACCCACCAGGAATTACTACACCACCATCATTAAAAAAAGAATTTCCAAATTTTTCAATTTGATTTTGTAATATTGATTGGAGCGTAGTTAATTCTCTAGTCTGTACTGTTACTCCAGGTTTAAATAAAACCTTGTAGTAATCATTACTCTCGCTAAAGTCATCAAAATATGGACTTTTATTGAGATTAGTACTTTGGGGCATTTTAGAACTCTATGATAATTTTAATATCTTCTCTTTGTTGAGATTGTCTGGTAACAGAAACTCTGTTATCTACATAGACAATATCACCACTCTTTGTATTTATATCTGGATTGGAAAGACCACCAACAAAAGTTTGACCAAAATATATATTACCAACATTAATTCCAAAAAATGAAGTATCTACTGAATAAGTAGATGAAGTTACTCCATCAGTTATAACTACGCTGCTTCCATCAAAATTTGCATAATTGTATCCATTAGAAGGTTCAGTATAGTTTGAAAAAGAAGTACCAACAAAATATGGATCTGAAGAAGTTGTAGTTCCTGAAGTATAAGTATCTGTATAAAATTCTTTTGGTTTTGTATATTTAACTACAAATGTTGTTGAATTAATGTAAGTGACACTGACTACACTTCCAACAGCACCTGTACTTGCTTGAATAATTTTAGAATCCTCAGTAAATCCTGCAGATGCATCTCCCAACAATTTAATAGCATAAACACCAGAACCTGTTGTGTCAGTAAAATTAGTAGTTCCTCCAAATGCCTTTAAATTTCTAAAAATTCCAACTCTAGCAAATTGATTTCCTTCAATAAAGTCTGGATTTCCAATAATATTTTCTATCCTGGTATATGCCAATAATTTATTACATCCAAGTTCTTTGTAAATATTACCTCCATGTCCTCCTGGTGGGGGAATAATTACATTAAATATTGATTTTGAAAATTTTGGTGCTACAATAGAATCTAAATCAAGTGTTGCAAATGTATAACCAGAACCTGATGAAGTGACTGTAACTTTACTTGGCCTTAATTGCTCATCAAATTCTACTGTTGCTTTTCCTCCAGTACCATCACCAAGAATGTCAACATTATTGATTATTGTTTGACTTGTTGAATATTCTGTAGCAGATTCAATTAAAATAGTTTGGATTGCTCCATCAACAGCAGAATCTCTAATTCTAGCAATTTCTGTATTTGTACTTGTTTCCCAATTATTAGGAACAGAAATATAATTAGTAGAATCAAATTTTAATACATCTGCTGGTGAAATAGTATACAAATATTTCCAAGTATATCCATCAGACTCTAAAAGAATGTCTGTATGTAATGGTTCATTAACTGATACTACACCCTTATTATTATTGGATGGAGATGCCCCATTGTTGATGCAAATATAAACTTTATATTCACTATTCATTACATAATATCTACTACTATACAATGTAGTATAATTCGTAATTGGTGTTAAATTGTTGGCACTATAATCATGCCTATACATATCATATTTTAATCCAGACTGCCAAACAATTTTTGGAATAACTCTAATTACATTAGAAGATGTTAATTTTTTAACACCAAGAACAGTATTTTTATATTCATTTAAATGATTAAAATTATCTATTGGATCTGGAGTATTACTATTCCAATCTGTTCTAATCTCTTGGTAATTGGAAAGACCTATAAATGTATAGTAATTTCCATTTGCACTAATATCATCAATTGTATTAGTGCAATTTTGTATTCTTAAATTATCTGTTATAATTGCTGGCATTTTAGTGGCACTTTATGTTATTTATTTCAATTCCAAACATTATTAGATGCATCATATATATATCTCCAAATTGAAACTGAAGATATTCCAACTGAATTTTGATAAGTTGATAATCCAACATAAGATGATCCAATTGAAACTACAGTAGATCCATATCCTATAAAGTCAGATTCTAAATAATCTCCAAGTTGAATTCCAACACCAACCAACGTGTTAATTCCAACAGTACTTATTCCAGTAAAAGTTCCTGCAGTAACACTTATTCCTGTATATATTCCAACTTTAGATTTTTGAGATATTCTAGATTTTGGTACTATGTATCCATCAATAATTAAATCTCTCTTTTGTTGAGTCCAATCAATTGCTCTTAATTGTGATGAATTTGAAGATAATCCTTCTAAATTATATAATTCAGTTTTTAATTGATCTGAAGTCAATATTTCTTTTACTGTCCTAGAAAGTTGTTTTTGTGGGGATGTTGCAAAAAGATCTTTTTTAATTTGTACATTATCACCTTTTTTAATAGTTTCTTCCACATCAACTAGTTCAGTATCACCAAAAGTACCTTTGTAAAAATAAACTTTTAAAGTACTTCTTTCGTATGTACCATCTTCTTTCAATAGTGCTGGAGGTGCTTCTACAAAAGTTATTTGTGTTCCTCCATTAAATTTATAAGATTGTCCTGGGATTTGTAATACATCATTTAAAAATACTAATAGATTATATGACAAATCAATTTCAGACCCTGCTTCAGATTCTAAGCTAAGTGGATTTGATACATTGTCTATAGTTTCTCTAATAGTAAAGGTTTTTCTAACTCCATCTACATAGGGAGTTAAATCATCTAATTTTTGCAATATTCCTATATTCCAAGCAGCAAAAGCATCCTTCCCAACTTCTGTAACTGTGAATTGTAAAGCATCAGAAGCAGTATATGCTGAAGCAGTAACTATTCCTGTAGGATAAAGAACTTCTCCTATTGTATATCCATACCCAGCATTAGTAACATAAAAATCTTTAATTGTTCCATTAATGGAAATATTAAATGATACAGAAGCACCTATACCTAATGTAGACCCTTGAAGAGGAACATTATCATATGCTATTGGAGGATCTATAATTACAGATGGGGAAGTTGATGGAGTATATGTTCCAGTTGGAACATTATCTATAAGATTTATAACAACTACCTGACCATCAGACACAATAGCTTCTGCCAAAGCAGAACTTAACTCTTCATTTTGATTTTCAAATCTTACACTATAAGTACCATCTTTATAACCAGATCCTGGATTGGTTATTGTTACTCCTGCTATAGTTCCCTCTGGAGTAATTGCATAAACATATGCTTCTGCTTGAACTAGAGGTTGATAATTATTTCCAGAAGATAACCCATAACCAACTATTATTCCTCCTCTTGGATATCCTGCAATATTAACATCATAATCTTTAGATGTTAATATTCCAGTTTTATTATTGCCTATAAAGGTAATACTGGTAATTCCAGAAACAGTATCTTCATTAAAAATAAAAGATTCTTCAAATTCTGGATATTGAAAAATATTATTAATCAATACAATTCCATTATCTGATTTTATTCCAACTGTATTAATTCCAGAAGAAGTTAGTGTAAAGGATGTAGTAATTCCATTAAATTGTTCTGAAATATCATCAAAAACTAAATTATTATCATAATTTGATTTTAAAAATATTCTTCCATTAAAAGTACTATTATTATTTGGTTCAACTTGAAATATCTCAATAGTTTTAACTGGGTCTGAAATTGGAAATGGATTTGAAATTGGTATTTTTATATTATTTTGTGAATCCAAATAAGAAGATGCAAAACTAAAATTATTTTCAAAATTTTTAATTAAAAAATAATTTTTATTAGAAATTAATCCATCTGGTGGTCTAATTGAATAAATGACAGCTTGATCTCCAGTTTGAAATGTACTTCCAACTAAATTAAATGAGTACTCTGTATAAATTATATCTTCTGCAGGTATTTTAACATTAATAACTTTTCCTTCTAGTGGAGCACTAGTAAAATAAATATTACTTTTTAAAATATTATAATTTCCTTCCATTATAGAAACTACTGAAAAATTATTAATATTTTCCAAATTTGTTCCTAAAAATGAAGCATTTCTCAATAAAATAACACTTTTTGTATTGTAATCTAAAATTGAAATTACCCTTGCTAATTCTGTATTAAATTTTAAAATAGTTCCTGGTTTAATATTTTCTAAAGAATCTACTATAATAACAGAATTATTGGAGGGAGAAACTGTATATCCTGTGGTAGAACCAACAGATAATGGAGATTGAATTATATTATCAATAGTAATTAATGATTTTGAATTTTGCTTAAACATTTCAAATGTGTGGTCTGTTCCAACCCCAACATTTGTAATATCCACATATGAATTACTTAATGCTAAGGATGCAGCAAGAGCAACTCTTATAGTATCTTTATTTACAACAATGGGATATATTATAGGAGGCAATGTAGTAATCCCACTAGCACCAGGGCTTAATGAATTTATTCCAATACTATATCCAGTTATGGAAGGTTGATATTTAATTGGTTCTCCAGTATTATAAAAATGATTTATAATTTTTATAGTATCATTATCAGTATCTACTATATTACTACTACTACCATCAAACCTTTTATAAAAAATGGGATATGTTTGATGTTCTAGTGGAAAACTTGTTCTTCCAAAAACATTTGGAATATATGTTGCTTCTATATTTGCCATTTTTTAATTAAAGTATTGATGAAATGTTTTTTTCAAAGAACGTGATATTGTAATCTGCATTTTCTGTTGGAATATAAAATACTTGATAGGTATCTGAAAGGACATCATATTGTACACTAAAGTTCAAATCACTAATATTTCCTAAAACCCCATATTGAATATTTTTCATATAATCACTTCCAAAATAATTAACCATATCAATACCGATTAAACTTTTTTCTGAAGTGACCCCTACTATTTTTTCTACTTGAATAATATATTTTGATGCAGAATACCCAGAATCCATGGTAGACACAAGTTCTGGGTTTCCTGAAGTAGCTCCAACAATAGAAATACTATTACTATTTAATCTACTAAAACCATCAATTTGTTGTTGTGGAGATGTTGATGAATTTACTATAAAATTAAAGTTGCCATATACAGTTACTGGAACATTTGGTTCTCCATCATATGTAATTATTAAATTAGATCCACTTGTAGAAATGCCAATTGTACCAATTCCAGATAATATATTTTCAGAGTAAATATTAGTTTGTAAATCTCCAAAATTATATAAGAAAGAAGTTTCATAATATTTTTCAATACTATTTGCTGATGATGAAATTCCAACAAATAAAGTTCCAGAATTAGTTTCTGATAAAGGTATTGAGTATATTGTTTTCTGTGTTGGTGTTAGTTCAGCAGCATATGTTGTAGTTATATTGATATTTTTATTATATCCATAAGAATTTGTAGTAATTCCTACATTTAAATTTGCATCTTCTTTAATTGCTCTTACAGAAATTCTTACATAAGGATTTGTGGGAGCAAAATTGACAAGTATAATCTCATTATTAGTTGGATCTATATCTGCTGTTATTTTTCCAAGTCCTTTAGGATCATCATATGCATAAGAAGTTAAATTTATAGTATTTCCATTTCTAGTTAAATACAATTCAAAAAACATTGGATTTAAATAACTGCCCAAAAATGTTTCTGATGATTGAATAAAGAAAATATATTTTGATGTTAGTTTGGAAAGAATTTGATCTACAAGAATTGAAACTACAGGAGCATTATCTAAATTAAATAAATTTGAAATGTTATCTACTGATAGAACTCTATTATTCTTAGATAAAAGATAATCAGAAATGATTCTGCTATTGAATGTAATTTTATCAGAAGAAACTAAATTATAATCTTCAACATTTTCAGTAACCAAATCATAAGTATTTTTAGTGTTTATATCAACATAAGATTCTAAGGAAATATTTAAAGATGAAGAAGATCCTGGTGTTGTTGTTATTCCAGATAATTGTATTTCAGGAACAGATTCTACCATTAAATCTGAAAACTTTTTATATCCAGATACATGAGATAAATCTGAAACAATAGAATCCCAATTACTTAATTGTTCAGTACTTTTTAATGAATATGAAAAATTTTGATAATAATCATTATCTGGCAATTTTTGAACTACATTAGAAAGTTTTCCTCTATCTTGTTTCCAACCAAATTCTTGAGAAACACTGGAATCTTTAAAGAATTTTGCAAAATAAGTTTCAATTTTAGAAACTTTTCCTTTGGCATTACTACTTGCACCTATAATAGAATCTCCAACAATAATAGTATCTGGAGTATTAACTTTAACAATATCTGATATAGGATCATTCTTATCATTATTAATAACAATAGAATTATGATTTAATATAGATTCTTTTGAATAAAAATTATTTTTCTTTAAAGTGACATTTATTTGTGGGATATATTTTGAATTGACAACTATTGCATTTGGAGATAAATCTAAGGCAAAAAATCCAGGATCACTTGGAGAAATATATGTAATTGAAGCTCCATCTACTGACCCATAAGCAGGATTAACAGAATCTATAACAAAAAATTCATAATCATATGATGATGAATTATATCCAGATGGTGTGACATTTTCTATAAAAATTGTATCACCAGCAGTAAATGGCAACTTATTAGATAGAGTAAATCCTAATGGTGGAGTTTTTAAAGTTAAAGTAACTTTTTTATCTAATGAATTATAAGATGCTCCTAATATTTGAACTCCATTTGTATTATTTTTAAAAACTAATTTAGTATCTGTGGATTTTAGTCCAGAACTACCATCAATTAAATCAATGGTATTAATAGAACCATCTTTCATAACAACTGAAGTTACAAAATCTTGTATGATTTGCTTTGATGCTTTACTATAAAGATTTACTGTTGGTGCTTGTAGATAATTTGCTCCACCAGAAATAATTTGTAAAGAACCTACTTTATAATTATCATAAACAAAAATTGTAGAATAAAGATTTGAAAATGGATTTAATGTTTTATCTGAAGGTAAAACAAACTCATTATTAATAATTTTTGATTTTATTATTTTTCCAATAGTATTGCTTATTGGTAATAAGTTTGCATCAGAACCATTTCCAGAAATAGATTTAATTAAAGGTAATTTTTTATATTCACATCCTTTGGATAAAATATTAATTTTTGCAATAGGACCAGAATAATTTGATGAGATTACATTATATAATAATGTAGATAATGCTGATGTGTATTGAGGTCTTTCGCAAACATTAGGATAATTTAATGTAAATGATGTATCTGTTGTTGATACCACATTTAAATGTTTATTTGAATAGTAACTTTCATTTGTTAAAATAGTATTAAATCTATCTACAGTCTCATCAATATAAACTTTTTTAATTGTAGATTCTATGTTATAATAAAGTATTCTTGGAGTATATTCTGATATTTTCAATGTTAGTGAAGTATCTGCTTTAATAACTTCTAATCCATTTTCCTGATTGCCAAGATATTCATTTACAAAGTTTTTATCAGTATAAAGTTTAAAAACTGTGTTAGATAAAGTACTTGAGGATAAATCAAATATAACAGTATCATTTTTATATAAATCAATTTTTGGATTTATTAATCCATTGATTGATAATTTTGCAGATCCTGAACCATAAGTAACAGTTAGCGTGGTTGTAATGCCAGAAGTAACATTTAAATATACTTCATCATTAACTGATAAATTATGATTTTCTGTTGTATTTACTGTAACTTGATTGAATAAAACATTTCCAGTAACTATATCTCTATTTGTAGTAAACTTGTGTAATCCAGAAGTATCTAATGTTTGTGATGCACTAAAAAGTATTAAATTATCTGTTGACTTTAGTTGACTTCTTTCTGTTACTAATCCAATAGTATTTTCTCCAGTTTTAATAACATATAAATTTGCTAAAGTATTTAAACTTGCTCCACCATTTACTATAATTGGATTTTGTCCTGGATGATATACAATACTATCCCCAGTATTAAATTTATTATTTGGCAATAAGATTTCACCAGGAGATATAAATTTGGTAACACTTACACCATATCCTAAAGGATAAATGGTTAAAGTGTTGCCCATACCAACTGACCTATCTGTTCCAATAGAAACTGAACTAGATGGTAAGAAATAATATGAATCATTAGATTCATTTAAATTTAAAATCTTTGGATAATCAAAATAAATTTTGTTTGATAATAATGTAACAGTTACATTAGCAGCATGTGCTGGAGCAAATAGTTCCCTTTGAACATTGACTGCATTATTTTCATAATCTAATCCAACTACAGTTAAAATTTCATCCTCTATTTGAATTTTAAAATCAATATCAAAATTAAAAATAGAAGATTTTACTTTTATTGATGTAAAGGTTCCAGTTATTGATTGACTACCTAAAGATTCTGCTAAATTAGTAGTAAATGATAAAGTATTAATTTTTCTAAATCCTTCAATTTCTACAAAATTTGCATCAGATATAGAACTTATATTAACATAAGTATCATTAATTAAATTATGTGGGAGTGTAGATATTCCAATAACTTTATTATTATCATAAGTAAAAGTTAAGTTTGATATTTGATTTATTACTGAAGTTATACTATTGACACCAACACCAGACAATTCTGAAACTTCTGCAAAAGCACCAAATCCATCGGTATTTGTATTATCAAAATTAATTGCATCTAAAATGGAATAAGATTTTCCTCCATTTAAAACTAAAATATCATCTACAGACCCTAAAGAAGTATTAACTACTATACCATCATTAACTGATGAGTTGGCATTAAATTTTACATAATCATAATAATTATCTTTATTTTCTACCCCATATGGAAGAGTATGTTTTACAATATCTAAATTGTTAAAATTGATAGATTGATTAATTTTAAGATTAAAATTATCAGACTCAATTACAAACTTGTAAGTATCTCCAATAATGTATGGAAATACTGGAATCCTATTATTGGTCATAGTGCAGAAATATGCATAAACCCCATTTGGATATTCTGGAGTTATGCAATATCTTCCATTGTGTTCATCCAAATCTCCTAATCCATTAATATATTCATAATCTTCAATAAATGAATATGTATTTGGGGTTTCTTTATTTTGTTTTAAATTATAGCTAGAAGTTAATCTTTTTATGCCACCAGTTCCATCTGAGTTTTTATATCCATCTGGTCCATAGATTGGACAACCATCATATGCCCATCCAATAATTTTAGAATGGACTGTAGGAGGATTTGTAGTTGTTACTGATGGGATTCTAAATTCAGTAAAGAAATTGGAATTGGTTAAATGGAATATTCCAAAAATATTTCCAAACAAATTATAATTTTTTCCAAGTAAAACACCATCAATAGTATTTGATAGTGCAAGTTTATCAATTTCATTTAAAGTCCAAGATTGTAATTCAGAAGAAACTTTTAAATCTTTCCCTACACTAATAATATTAATTCTTGTGGTATTATCATATCCAACGCCTGGATTTACTATGTTTACAGAAACAATTTCTCCATTTACTATGTTGGGTTCTAAAACTGCTCCATATCCTGTTCCAACTACTTGGAGTTTAATAGAATTAAAATAATTTGTACCTTTAGTTTTTACTAAAACTGAATTAATTTCTCCATTAAAAATTAATGCTTGTATAGATGCACCAGACCCAACTAATTCTGAAACTTTTGGAGAATAATTAAAATTAACTATAGAATCACTACCATATCCTGATTTTGATTTTACTACATTAACTGTATCTACTTTTCCTAAAACAATTGGTTTAATTGTAGCTGGTGTTCCTATAAAGTTATTTGAAATATCTTTTTCTAATGCTCCAGAAATATTAACAGTTATTGGAGAATATTCAAAATAATGAATAGATGTAGAATCTGATGCTCCAAAATTTACAGTACTAGTAGATGTTTTGCTTGTTTTTAATTTAAATTTATTATTATCAAGTTTTTTAACATAATATTTTGTAGTTGTTGAAAGATTATTTAATGCAGTGCCAGTAAATGAATAGAATACCTCATCATTTTCTATTAATCCATGATTTTGAATTATAAAAATATTATCAAAATAATTTACACCTTCTTCATATGTAAATAATTTCTTATATTTAAATTCTAAATTTCCACCAACTATATTGACTTTATCTATTACTAATTTTTTATCTACCCCAACAAATCTTTGTATTCCAGTTCCTGTAGATCTCAAATTAATGGAATTCCCAAGTAAAGCATCATTTTTTGTAGATGCTAAAGCAAATGAATTTCCATTATTTAAATTAATTATATAATAAGTTCCATTATTAATTAATGACCCATCAGCATCAACTAATCCAATAGGAATTGGGGTTTGATTAAAAGATTGGTATATAACAGCATCTCCAGTAACAAATCCATGAACAATATCAAATCTTTCATTAATTGTATTGACAATTGTAGGATTGGCAGTAGAACCAGCATTAAATTCTATTATTTTAGATTTTAATTTCATCTTCACATCAGTTTTTACAGTTCCATCAGTGCCTCCACCAGACAATGTAACTGTTGGTGTGGTTTTGTAATTATACCCAGAATCTGTAACAATAAGTTCAGTTAAAGTTCCAGTCATATTGGAAACTAAAACAGTTTCTGTATCACTACCAAAATCTACTTCATATCTTGGGGGATTAGTAATGTCATAATCAATTCCACCATTTAATACATTTATTTTATTAATTTTTCCATAATAAATTTTATCAAATGATTTATAATTTTGTAGTTCAACGCCATTAACTAAAATACCAATGTTTCCTGGTGGAGATACTTGTTCTTCTGTAGGAACAGTTAAGATTTTTGGTATTTTCTTAAATGATTTACTAGATGTAAAGTTATTATTGTATAAATTAAAATCAATTAATGTTGAAATGCCAACTGGTAATGTAACAAATGATCCCAAATGAGCACTTTCTGCTGAATATGCCAAATTAATAGTGTCTGTATCTACAACTTTGACATAAAAAGATTCTCCAGTAGAAAATCCTACATTATAAGCATCAATAAGTGTTACTAATTCCCCGTCATTAAAATTATGTAACCCATTTAATGTTATTCCAATTCCAGTAAATGTAAATTCTCTCTTGTATGGGGTTATATTGCTAAAATTGGGGAATCCATTAGATGTTATGTAATTATAATTATCATCTTCATAAGAATCTTGTATATTTGATGTAAATTTATTATTGATTTCTGGATACTGTATTGATAATGATTTCTTTAATACTCTCTTAGCTACTATTTTTTTACCAATACTATCAGTTCCAATTCCAGAAACACTTAAAGAAAACTCTTTTTTTGAAAGTACATTTACTGTAATATTTGAGTTTCCTACAATTAATTCATCTGTGTTATAATTATAAAGGCTAATGGAATCTCCAGTCTTTAATTTGTGATTATATAAAGTTCTACAAATACCATTTGATAATCCTAAACCTTCTACATCTACAGAATTTAAAGTTTGTTTTACTTTTCCACAATATACAGTAAGTGGATGGTTGTAAATTAAGGTTTTTGTGAATCCATTATCAGATAAACTACCAAGATTTTCTACTTGAATAGGATCTTTTTCTGTAGCATACAATGCATTAGTTTCTTTCAATCCAGATAATAATGGAAGAATTCTTAAAGTTACTTGTTGATTTAACTCAGTATCATAAGCATAAACATAGTTAGAACCATATACTTCATATTTTGGTAAAATATTTTGAGTTAAACCTAAACAATTTAAAAATTGATTATTGGTTTTGTCTGTATATGTTACAGTGATGCCATTTATAATCAAAGTTCCTGTATTTGGGAAACCTATGGTAGAATTTACAGTAATAGTAGACTCATTAGCATTAACAGTTTCTACTACATAAGTCTTTGGTGTTTCTACAAAAGTTCCACTAATAGAACCTTTAGAACTTAAATTATTAGAATACCCTGAAAATAGATTTAATTTGTAATAAATTTTATTATCTAAGTAAAATCTATCTACACTATAGATGGATCCATTTGCAGATAAAATAGATCCATCAGTTGATGCATCTTGATAAAGAGTTTGTCCATCTATTTTTGTAGGATTTCCACTAATTAATTCACAAGCAAAAGTTTCACAAACTACCCATTTATCATCAGAACTGGTAAATGTTAAATTTCCAGGTTTAATTACTTCTACATTTTCTCCATACAAAACTTTAAATAAAATTTTGTATGCTTCATCTGTACCTTTTGATTGATAAAAGGTCTTTACCTTACTAATAAAGTTTTGTGGGTTAATTTGTGGGTCAAAAATAGCATCTTCAAATCCAGGAGAAAATTGATATTTAATTTTCCTAAAAAATTCTTGTAAGAAAAGATTGCTTAAATTATAGACAATTGATGTTAATAGATGCTCATTAGCATCTGTTTGGGAAAACTTTAAAAATTCTGGATTATTATCAGTTGATAATGATTCTATTCCACTAAATCCTCTGATACATCCAGTAAAGGAGTTAGTAGTAATTCCTGTATATGTAATAATTTCATCATCAATTTTTAAAAGACCATATTCTTTTGGCCATCCATTTGTAGAGTCTACATTAATAACATCATCAAAGAATTCTACAACAGAAGTTAAAGTGGTATTGGTAATTAAATTTGTATTATCAAAAGTATCTACATTCTTATATTCTATTAAATTTTCGGCAAGATCTATTGAAGAACTTTGAAATTCTTGTGAAATGTAATATTGTTTTAAAAATTCTGAAAAATTTGGATTCTCTGATAAAATAAACTCTGGTATTTGGTTTGCAACAATATCATTAATTTTAACTACTTTTTTATTTTGATCCATTTTAACTTCTTATTTTTGTATCAGAGAAATAACTTGACTCAGGGGTAAATCTACTACCAGATGCATTTTCTCCAGAAGAAATAACATCTTTTACCATTGAAATTTTACTGCTACCAACATCCAATTTAAGATAAATTGATTTTTTAGCAATTACATCATTTGATGATGGTATAGCATCTATTTGAATAATATTATTTGCTAGAATAGTAGAAGATACATTTATATTATCTATATTAATTTCACCAGTGGTATAATCAATTTTACCAACACTTCTAACTTTAATAACCACTTCATTATTTTCTATGGCAAATAAAAATAAAGTTCCAGTTAATAAATCTGAATTTGGAGAATCTCCAATATAAAGTGTGGATGTACTACCATTAACTGTAAACCCAGTTGACCTAATATTATAATTTTTATTGGTTACATTGAATGAATTTTCAAAACAAACTCTATAATTTGTTGGACTATTAATTAATGCACCAACATTTCTTCTAATTCTTACTTTAGTAATGTTGGAAGTTATTGCATTACTGGTAGAATCTATAATTGATGTTACTTTACTATACTTAAATCTACCACCAAACTTATTTAAATCTGTGGAATTTGAATAAGTTGTTAATGAATTGTTTACTTTAGCGTTTAAATCACTTACTGAAGAGACTAAATTGGAATTATAGTAAACTGATGACTCTAATTCAACATAAAGGACATTAATATCAACAAATTCTACTTTAATCCCAGCAATACTATATTTTTTAAGTGATGTTAATATAGATTCTTTAGTAGATTCTGCCAAATAATCTGAATTTTTTGGTTTTGCTGCTAAAAATACCTTTCCATATTGTGGAGGACTTAATTCTTCTCCACCATAAGCAGTAACTGATTCTATGTTGGGGTAAATTGATGGTAAAAGTGCCTCATAATCCCCTGCAGTGACTGCTCTATACTGTGCAGCATACAATCTAGGGGCATAGTACCTTACAGACTCTGTAGACTGTATATTGTCTCCATTAGAAGATGGTGTATTTGTTACTATAATATTAGTTTTTTGACTGATATTTACATCAGTGTCATCTACAATATTCCCAGAGAAGGTAAAATTAGATGCTCCATTACCTGCTGGACCATTTGTGACAATATATGAGATATCAACTTGATCACCATTGCTTAATTTTTTACCAAAAATGCCATCACCAAAGAAAATTTCATATTTCTCATCAGAAACTTCTTGTACTAAGTAAATTTGTGAGGTGGAATTGATATTGAGAATGTTATCTATTGCATAATATTCCTCTGTAGTGCCCCCATTCATCACATTTACTCTAATTGTAGAGGTATCTACATATGGATTTGGAATAATATACTTTTGATTTGGTTGTGAGGAATCTACAGTAAAGGTCTTTGTTAGTAAAGTTCCTTCATAAATGTCTATATTGGAGAAAACTGCCTCTCCATTAGCAACTCCAACAGTAATATCTTCTGGAATTGAAAAAATATAACTTGTATTATCTAAGTTACCAGTACAAACAACACCTGCCTTTAAAGTTGCTTGTTTTTTGGTAGTATCAATACCAGTTAATATAAATGAAATATTTGCTTTTGCTGCTCTTCTGGACAAGGGAACAAACCCTATATTCCTTGCCAGAGACACCACGTTCTCCCTCAAGGTGGCACTATCAAGGAATGCCTCATTGGCTACCATATTGGTGTTATAGGCAGTCAGATAGGCATTATATGCAAGTACATCTATAAGAATAGAAAAGTTAGAACCTTCAAAATCAAAGTCAGTAAAGGTTGAATTTGCCCTCAGGTAATCTTTAATGGATGCTCTAATCTGATCAAAATCTAGATTAGTAAACTGTGTAAAAGCCATTAGTATCTAGTTGGTTGTAATATGAAATTGATTGCCTGAGTTGGAACTGCAAGTCCAACAATATCATAAGTTATAGTGACATCTAGTTCATTATCTTCAGGATATACTGCAACATCAACTGCCCTAACAGTAACTCTTGGTTCAAAGTTTGAAATAACAGTTTTAATTTCTTCTTGTAATGGGTCTACAATACCACTATCTGCAAGTTCAAAAAAGTAATTTTCTACATTAGACCCTAAAAGAGAGTTGAAGAATCTTTCTCCAACTCTTGTTCTCACCAAATTAACTACAGAACGCTTAATTGCATCTTCATTAGTAAGGGTGCCAATATCATTTGTCACAGGATGCCTTAGAAAAGACAAGCTGATATCTTTAAATCCTCTTGATATATTCTCTAAAGGCACCTTTAATTACTTAATAAGTTACTTTTATTTATTGAGGTTTTCCATAAACTGGTTCTGTTCCATATTCCCAATCATCATAATCTTCATCATTACGAATAATAGCATGAAGTTCTGCTTGTTCCTTTAAATGATGCTTATTTTTTGCAACATCATCATGCATAATCTCTTGAATTGTCTTTTTTTCAAGTTTTACATTATAATCAGTCACCAAATTTGTGGTCCCCCACATCTGGTACATGTAATTTTTGTCTCTATCTACAGGTAAATTGGACATTTGCCTCCTAATTCATTTGAATTAGAACTTTTAAAGGGGTTGCTATCCCTTAATACTCTATATATCCATTAAAAAAGGACCTAGAAGGTCCCTTAAAATTAATTTCCTTGTCCTCTATAACGCTTTCTACGACCATTGCTTGAAGTGGCAGAAAGACTAGTATTCTGAGAACGTCCTTGACGTGTTTTTTTAGGTTTACTTTCAATAACTACTTTATTAGTCAGTGATGGGCGTTTTGTCATAGTGTTTATTCCTCAATATCACCTATACATTCTACCACAAGGTCTTCTGGATTGGGAAGCCCCGTGTCATAAAATTGTTGGGAAAGGTCATCCATTGTTTCAAACATCTCATCTTGAGAAAGATTTTGATAGATGACCCTACCATTACAAAGAATTCTAAATGATTCTTGTTTTTTCATGACCTACACGAACTTGTGGATGACACCAAATTTCAAATCCTGCTTTCTTTGCATCAAGACAGAATGAAACATCTTCGCCACACATATCTTGAACTTCTCCAGAGTCAAATACTTGCATCTTAGGAGCAAACCAAGGATACTTCATCATTTCATGCTCAAAGACACCTTTCTTAATCAAGGTCCAACCAAATCCAGTATAATCTACAGTAAATGGTTTTTTCCTATTCTGAATGGTATCTACCATCTCATGATTCATAACACCACCATTCTTTTTAAAGTCATCCTCTTCTAACCAGTGTGCAACTGAGGTGGTCCTACCATCCTCTGTAGCATACCAACCAGCAGCAATGTCCTTATCCATATCAAAGACAGCCCAGAAGGCATTGGTGTTGAATACAATGTCACTATCAATCCAGAGTTGATAGTCATAAGTTAACTTACCTTGCCAGGGAATTTGATCTGGTCCTGCAAGTACATTGGCACCAAGTACTTTACAACGTGCAAAGTTCACCATAGAACTATAATCTTGAGAAATCTGAATAGATGCTCCAGATTGTACTAAATCAAAACAAAGTTGCACAAAACTCTTTAGGAAGGTATAAGATACTCCCCTTCCAGGTAAACAAAATACAATACTCTTACCTTTAATATTTTCCTTACACCTTTCAATGTCAAACAATGGTTGTTCTTCTGGTTCAGGTGTTTTTGCTTTTACAGTAAATCCTTTAGCCATAACTTAAGTCAATTTTTTATATTGGTACGTACCAATTCAATGATACTACCTTATTTATCCTATGTCAATATTGATTAAACCCCATACCTTCCTCTGGTTGCATTAAAGTTTTGTGAGATTTCATCTGCTGTCAGTGCTCTGTTGTATATTGATGCTTGTGCTATGTTTCCTGTTAATGGTCTAGATCCAGATTGCCATGCACCCAAAATCACATTATTTGTTGTTACATTTACGTTACTTGCCAAACTTTGCCCAAGAACACCATTGATATAAATGTCCAGTGTTGTTCCTTGAACTCCCGTAAGCATATACCATTGACCAACATTAAGTATTGGAGCAGCTTGATGGTATACTGAACCATTATAAAAATAAGGTCTATTATCGTTTAATATTGCCAAATGCCAAGCATTGGATGCAGAATCTACTATATGTTGAAGTAATGAACCAGCATTTATTTTCACCCAAGCATTTACTGTTATTTTTCCAGCACTTATTGAAGGAGTTCCGCAATTCACATAATCATCAACCCCATCAAAAACAATAGACCCCCCATTCGCACTACTATAAGTCGGTCCATTTACAGGAGTTCCAAAGTTACCATTATTGGATATATCTGTAAGTCCTGAAATCGCAGAACCACTAGAAGTAGATAAAGGAGTAAATGTAGTGGAACCTACTGAAGTAAATGTATGAATGGTATAACCACCACTAGAAGTAACTGCTCCCCCTATTGCTTTTTGTGGTCCTGGATATCTTACGATTACTATACCGGAACCACCTTCACCACCAATTTTGTAGAGGTCAGCAACTCCACCTCCTCCACCACCAGTATTTGAACTACCATTTCCTGGAGTAGTTCCACCACCATGAGGACCATCACCACCATTTCCCCCACCACCTAATCCACCATACCCATAGGAAGTGCCATTTGCGTATCCAGGATAAACACCAGCACCTCCACCACCACTATAATAAGTTTGAGTGCCAGAAATATTATAAGGCAATCCATCTCCACCAGAGTTATTAGATAAACCTTTAGCAGTTCCTCCAGCACCTCCACCACCTCCTCCATAATTAATTTCTCCATTATTTGATCCTCCAGCAAAACCTTGCCCAGATGTTGCACTACCACCAGTTGCACTCACGCTCCAGTTAGTTCCTGCTCCCCCAGAACCTCCACTACTACCATTATTTGGATAAGATCCTCCTCCTCCACCACCAATAGCAGTCAAAGAACCAAATACAGAATTTCCACCATTTCCTCCACCGTTTGGAGAAGTTCCTGCAGCAGTATTTCCACCACCAGCACCACCAGCACCAACAGTAACAGTAGCAGCAGAACCAGGAGTAACAGAAACTGCAGAACTATAGATTAGTCCTCCACCACCTCCTCCACCTCCGTGCCAAGAACCTCCTCCTCCACCACCAGCAACTACAAGAACTTCAACGGCACTCAGAGTACTCTTACTGCTATTCGCAGCATCAAGTGAAAGAACTAATCCAGATGTTGCTATTTTTGGTCCTCCGTGTACTGCCATTAGATTAAATACCTACCACGAAGGGCATTAAAGTTTTGTGAGATTTCTGCTGCGGAGAGTGCTCTGTTGTATATTGCAAATTTTGCCAAGTTACCAGAATAGTTACCAGCAGAACCTCCATTAATATTACCTATTGTAAATGTAGTCCAAGTAAAACTGGAATTTGTGTCTCCCATAACTGTTGATATCAAAGTTCCATTTCTATAATAATCAATATACCTATTTGTATTAAATCTATATACAGCAACTATTTGATACCAAGTATTTGCAGACAATCCCATATTTACATTTGGATTACTAGGCCACCATTCCAAATATCCAGGTGAATAATTTCTAAGGACATTTACTTGTCCTGGTGCAGAATCAAATATACCAACTGGAGTGCTTGTTGTACTATTAATCCAAAACTCAAAAGTAATGGGCAAACTTCCTGGACTTGATACGGGTGTGCTTACATAATCATTACTTCCATCAAAAGCAATAGACCCAGCATTTGCACTACTATATAATGGTCCATTTGTCAGTGTTCCAGTGTTATTATTACCACTTAAATCAGTCCAAGTAGTTCCTCGTGTTTTTGTGGTTGCTGTTGTTGGATAATAAGGACCTACTGATGAACCTCTTTCTAATTGTGCTCCCCAAATATAAAGTTGAGCACCAGATACTGCTGGAATACAAGGATACCAACCATTATTAGTTGTTACTGTTGCAGTAAGAGAAAATCTTTGCCAAGTAGTTGTTGCAGTAAGTGTTGGGGATTGTGTAGTTCCATCTACTCCATTATATGAAATCATATTAAATGTAGTTGTTCCAGTAACTGCCCTTACCCAACAAGATAATGTATATGTTCCTGATGCACTTGTAGATTGATACAAATATTCTGAACCCAGATTTACTCTAGATGCAGTATCTGCAGTAAGAGTTCCATCAGGTGCAATAGCAGTATTTGAAGTTATACTAAATCCATTTTGTTTTGCCCAAATAGCATTATCAAACTGCTCACTATAAGTAAGCAAGTTCTCGGTATTATCACCATAACTTTTGGTATTTCCAGCATCCAGTGCTAATACCAATCCATTCATCACAATACTTGGACTATGTGCTAACACTTACATTTCCTCCATAGGTTTAGTCCATTCTTCTGTTGCTAAAATCACCAAAATCTCCTCATAAGTATAAGGACCTTCTGCATCTTCAATATCAACAACAAATGCAGGTTCTTCACCATCCCATTTCACAAATGTCTTGGTTTCATCAACACTTTTTCTTACAGTCTCTTTTGAAGTCTCACACACCTGGGAGAAATCTACTTTTGGTAGTTCAGTAACTGGAAAAATAAGAAAGTTTCTATCAGAGTACATAATAGTTTTTTAGGTATTTATATTGAGAACCTTGAACGGAGAGCATTAAAGTTTTGTGATATTTCATCTGCGGAGAGTGCTTTACTGTATGCTTTAACTACTGCTAAATCACCATTAAATTGATATCCAGTTTGGCCCCCACCAAAAGAACCCAACCCAATACCAGATCCTCCAGTATTGACACTGTAAGAAACAGTATCTGAAGTTACTAAAGAACCATTTATATAAGTTTTACGAGAACCACTAGTATAAGTTCCCACTACTTGATACCAAACACCAGTAGTCATGTAAGTAGATGTAGTTGTATATTGTGAATTCCCAGCGTGTCTCCACACAATAGTTGTTCCTTCTTGGAACAAAGAATACTGACTATTAACTGTTCCTTTTTCAAACCAAAAACCATATTGTGAAAGAGCATTTGTTCTAACCCAAACCTCTACACTAGGAGTTTGAGTATCGTGAATAGATGAAGATGGAAACTGAATACCAGAACCATTAGATCCATTAAATGAAATGTGACCTGGAGTAGAACTATATGAAGCAAAACTACCAGAATTACTTGCTAAAGCGCCACCAATATCAGTAAAAGAAGTTCCTGAACCAGAATATGATTTGACATTTTTGGCATCAAAACAAAATACAAGACCATCAGTGACTATACGAGGATTATAACTTATTCCCATTATATCTTTTTGTTTTTATTTAGTTCTTTATGAGAGAGATACTGCCAGAGACAAAGCGCCATAAATCCTCATAAATCCTCATAAATCCTCATAAATCCTCATAATCACTCAAACACCTCAACATCACTTACAGAAAATCCACCTTTCAGAAGATAGTAAGTTCTTAATTGCAGAGCACTCATATCACTATTCACAGGAAACTGAATCCTTACTGTAGCACCATCTACAATACTTGAAAGAATAACCTTGTATCTATTCATTGTATTTTCTCCCCCCAGATCCATTCTGTGGCACCTGTAGGATTGGGAAGTAATTCATAATATTCTGTTTCATGTCTATTCATCATCAGATAATGAGTGCCATCCATACGCTCACATACAAAATCAGATACATGGGGCGTGTATAATTTTGCTCTGATAATCTTATCGTTTTTGTTCAGCATAAGTAATCACAATTTTCTTATAAGTTTTTCTGGGGTCCAGACAATCTACATATTCTACCTTACCCCCCAGTAACTAAGATTGTCATGATTGGTTATTTTTAATTGAATATTTTTCTAAAATTTCTGGAGAATATTGCCCTATCACAGTTTCTTGCGCCCTATCTTCTTTATCTTCTCTCTTTTTTTGCTCAAGATTATAAACTCGATTTCTAATCTCTGTTGATGAATATTGATGTCTTCTCAAATGATAATAAATTTCAACTCCATTATCAATACAATATTGTTTACCAGTCACTTCAATATGCCTATATTCCTCACTCAAGAAACGAATATGAAATGTTTGAGTTTGAATCAAATTAAGTAAATCTGCTTCAGTCTCATATACTAGAATTTCATCCACATATTTACATCCCTGCAGTTGTATATATCTTTCATATACAGACTGTACTGGTTTATTTTTAATTCCAGGTCTATCTATTGAAGGATCAACTTGAAGTGCTACTTTCAAATAGTCACACAGTTCTTTTTCCATTTTTAGCATTGTAACATGCCCTGCATGGAAAAGATCAAATGAACTGCAATTAAAACCGATTTTCATACAAAAAAAACTTTTAATTTATTATACCAAAAAAGGAGAGTTTATGCAACTCTCCTCTAGGTCATTCAGGCTCGCCACCAATTCTTTAACTGGAAATTGGAAACCAGGCGGGAGAGAGTCCCATCCGCACCAACGTCATTTGAGAGATGCCGTAAACTCATAACAGGGTCATATTGACTCCACCAGTAATTTGCAAAGTCTATCAATATTCTGTTTTACTAATACATCCTTCATAAGATACTCACCAATCTCTTTTGTATATGTTGTCTGATCTTCAATGCTCATTAGTATTTCTCCAAACTATAAACGCCATTCTTTTCTAAAATAGCAGAACAGGTATCGACAAAATCTCCACAACACATATACATCATCTTACCAAATTTACGAATGTTTGCATGATGAATGTGTCCACAGATAATACCATCATACTTCTTATCTTGTTGAATGCAATATCCAACAATATCATTCTCATACTTATCAATATATCCTTTACCACGCATAGTATTCTTTAAAAAATGAACTAAAGAGAACCTAAGATAACGATTTAAAAAAAGACTCAATGGCGTAATAAACTCATATCCCCAGTTAAACATTAATTGCTTCCATGAACCAGAAGAATACTCAGAGTGCTTATCGCCATGCGTGCAAAGATACTTATTACCTTGATTATCCTTATGAACATACTCATCGCACATCATAAAGTTCTTGTGCTCAAAATTACAATACCTTCTAACTACTCCCTCATGATTGCCAAGAACATAAACAACTTCAGTACCCTTTTTACACAAATCTAAAAGTGCATGAACACATTCAGTATGTTCACGTTTCCATCGTGTTCCATACTTTTCCATACAATAGATGTCTATGATATCTCCAACCATCACAAGTTTCTTAGTCTTAATCCCTTTAAGAAACTTTAAGAATTTCTCAGTATTACACCTATCTGTTCCTAAATGAACATCAGAAATAAAAACAGTATCAAATGTCATTGCTACCTCCTTTTAAATCCTCCATAACTTCATCCATTGAATAAGTCTTTACCTTACCACTCTTTACATCTTCTGCTATCTGCATTAGATACTCAAGAAATTCTTTTGAATATACAGTATCTTCTCCTAATGACCACCAGAACCATTCAATACATTCTGCTTCTGGGTCTTCTACTGTTCTAGGCAAATCATAATCCTTATAATTCCCTCCCATTAAATCTCCCCATATCCTAAAGGCACCTCCAATACTCTGCCATCCACGCATCCAACAGTGTCCTACCCAATACTCAAACCAGTTCATTCGTCATCCTCAATACTAATCACAAACTCTTCTATCTCATAATCTATAGAAACTATGTCCATCATCATGGAAATATCTGAGAGTGTCTTCTGGCATTGTGCCATAGTACCCTCACAAAATATCCTATCTCTGGCAGTCAACTTACAGTTCATTTTTTACCCCCAAAAATTTTTTTACATAATTGGTCACAACTATATTTACAGTTTCTCTAAGGCAGCTCACAATATAACGCACCTCATCTAATGGACTTATAGTAGTTCCATAACCCCTCTCATAGAGCAACCTCACAGGATTTTTTTTACCCCAAAAAATTTTTTTATTCATCTTTATATCGTTCTCTCTGTTTCAAAGGTTTGTAGGTTAGGGTAGTTGTGGTTTTTCGCATTACCCCACAATAACCCACACCAACACCCCCACATACTGCCAATTCACTATAACACAGGACTGCACATTTGTCAATAGGTATAGCTCACTGTGTTTTGATAAGAATACTCACAGGACTGCACATTCACTGTTAAATATACCCCACTGTGTGCCACTGAATATACCTGTGGAAAAATAGTTTTCCACAATTTACTATAGTTTTCCACAGGTTTTTCCACAGGTTTGTAATAGTTTTCCACAGGTATATTCACTGTCATTTGCTATACTGTCAAGGGGGCATGTGCCAGTATTTGCAGTGTCTCTGGGGTCTTGACATTTCTGGGAGTTTGTGATAGAATGTGGGCCAAGATCACAACAACCAGAGGCATTTACTGAGTATCACACAATTAACACACTTTTTCCACAGGATATACACTTACTTGTGGAAAACTACTATACATTTATTCACACATTTAATTGATTTCAGTTATATCCTGATTTCACTACATTTCACCACTGATCTATATCTAATTTGCATTCCATATCATTCAGCAACTCAGACACATAACTAAACTCTAACCAGGGAGTTTCCTTGCTATAACTGGGATCAGTAGTTTGTGCAAAATGCAATACCTTACTCCGCAAGAGTTCTAGTGCAACAAGGATTCTCTCTGCATCCTCTTTACACAGTTCAATTTGGAATACTTTGTTTTGTTTAGTTTGTGTCATATTAGGTCTAGACTAAGTGTGCAGGAGAACCACAAGATTGATAGAAGATGACCATTCTTTCTGCCTCCTCTTTAGTGTCAAAAGATTGTACTCTCCATTCACAATCATTGTAGGGGACTTGATACTTAACTTGATACATTTCAGTTACTTTGTACTGCATAGTTTTGTACTTTCTTGATTGCAGTTGTGATACTTGTGGTTAGGAAGATGCACCTATCATTATGACACACAGCATACACAGGTTGTTTAGTCTGGATGTCAAAAGTGTACTTAATAGTCATTAGTTTAGTTCAGAGAGTTTGGAGCATTTCATTGATTTCAATCTTGTTCACTTTGGGGTCAGTAAATGATACTCCATCAGGAGTTTCTTTCACCCCACAATCATAGAACATTTCACACAGTTCATTGTATGAATCACAACCTTGTTCAGCATCATAAATGGATGCATCATTTTGAATCCAAAGTGATACATTCCAGGTCTCATAATTTGCCCAACCATTGTAACCAGTTTCCAGGATATTGGTTTGGAAAGTGTTAGTCATTTGGTCAGAAGTGGTTTTTTGATTTATCATACATGTATGATAGCATGGATTCAGGCATTTCGGTAAATATAGCGACCAGTTTCACAACTGGCACATCGTATACCTTACCTCATGCCAGACGCATACCTGAGAAGAAAGGAATAGGTGAACCATTATAATTTACAAACCAATTAAAGTTCTTTTGGAACACACATTCTCCAGTCATTCCAAACTCACTTAGGATTGCATTCAAACGTGATTTAGTGGTGCTAGTTTGCCATCCACCATCAAACAACTCAATCCAAGTTTCACCAATCCTGGCGATCAGATTGCCATGCAAATAAACATCAGAAGTATGGGTGTAGGAGATGACCTCAGTGTTTGCAACTTTGAAATCTTTATTAGATTTAATTGCTGCAATCATTTGTGATTCAATCTTACGCATTAGGTGTTTGCTTTGTTTGTATTCATACAATAGCATGGATTCAGGCATTTCGGTAAATGTTTGTGCCACTTTGATTAGTGGCACATCACATCACTTAGACCTCATACATCCATGCTATCATCATAATCATTCTCCATGACATAAGCATCACTGGGGACAGGAACTTGATCCACGTTGGTATCAACAACTGCATCCAAGATTTGCAATAGTTGGTTGCCATCTTGTGCCTTGGCAAGCATACCCAGGGCAGTGATCTTAGGGAAAGAAAGTGTAGTCATTTGTTGTTTGTTAAATGTTACAATGTTTAGAACATTGCAGAAAATCCACTACATTTTGTGTAGAAGGATTTAGTGCAATAATCTACCAGTTGCGATCAAAAATATAACCAGTGTAACCTGTGCTGACTTCAAATATAAAGTCATATCCCAGAGTATAGTTCCAGGTTGCTTCCCAATCCACTACAATACCATCAGGGATTACAGTATCTGAGATTTGAGTGTAATAATCTTCTGCAAATGTTCCAGGACTTTCATATTGCCCATAGAAGGCATCTTGCACATGCGAAAGATCATCAAGTGTCCAGATTTGAAGGAAAGTATCAACAATCTCTTGATCCAGGTTCTCAACCTGCTCTTGATATTCTTCCCAGAACTTTACATTCTCAGCACCATAAGTTTCCATGAAATCAATGAACAAATCATCATCATTGATCACATAAATGTCACTCCAATCAGTGATAATAATGTCGGAGTTGGTGTTAGTCATTTGGTCAGAAGTGGTTTTTTGATTTATCATACATGTATGATAGCATGGATTCAGGCATTTCGGTAAATATAGCGACCAGTTTTACAACTGGCACATGCTATCATTTAGTAGTCACTGGTTAGCACATCCAATGCCCCCTGAATTGCAGTCCTACTGTATCCAACTGCATAGTATGGAGATTTATCTGGATCATGAACATCGTCATTTCCATATTCAACATTCTGACACACATTCAGTGCCTGCGATAACATGTTGATCAAGTGGTCTTTTGTAATTTGGTTCATCATTCTTGTAAATAAAATCTTTTTAGTCCTTTGGATCTTTCTGCCTTGTCTAACTCCCTCTTGATAAGATATTGTGGATTTCTTATCAGTAACTCTTCTCTACTGGGTATATCAGTATGAGGTTTGTATGCCTGTTGCATATAAAGAAAATAAGCAACATTACCAGGAGATTGTGTTACATTGTCATTCCAAGTTAGCAATCACTGATCTCCATAATCTGCCCAGAAGGCATCATTGTGAGAGGGACGAATGCAGTGCACAGCATGGTCCTCAATGACTTTTGCATTGAATGGACTATCATCAACCCAGAACTCAATGTCATCCCAGAACCTGAGAATGTCCATCAGTTGATGACCTTTAGCAGTGGAACCAGTTGCATCATCATCAGCATTCTTCATGTAAAGTGCATCAAACTCAGGCAAATGTTCCTGTAACCAATACCCTGTGCCCTCTGCAAAAGTATCAGGACGAGCAGTGGCAATGACTAAATCATAACCATGCGATTTGCAGTGCTTAGCAACATCTACAACTGCATCTATGGGTTGAAATTGATCACAATCTTCAAACCCTGATTGATCACCATGATGGCACAATGTGGCATCTAAATCAAACACTACACATTTGGGGTTTGAGATGTTGTAAATAAGTTTTGAGAATGTTTTGTTTTTTTCCATACATGTATGGTAGCACGGTTTGAGGGGTTTTGGTAAATATAGCGACCAGTTCTACAACTGGCACATGATATAACTAACAGGCACCTGCCATAGGATTACCCAACTGCGGAAAGTTGCTGTTATCTTCAATGACCTCATAATCTTTAATGTAATCATTGATACAATCAAATGCTTTTTCTATAAGGTAATCAGTTCCATCCAAGTCATCAAGAACTTGGTCGGTGATTTCCTCACTACAATAGACTGGATTTCCATCATCATCCATATTGAATACATCCTCTTTGGTAAAGATGAGAGCAGCACAAGATGCAGTTTCACCTTGTTGCTCAATCAGACGATCTACAGATTCTTTGAGTTGTTTTAGTGTGCGATTCATTGTTATACAGAAACTTCAACATTAACGTCTTTAAGATTTAATCCTTGCAGTTGCAAACATACACGATTGCATATAATTGTAGGTGCTTTCTTTGCACTGGATTTCTCATACCAAATGGTCCTACATCCATCATTGGTATCAACTGTAACTTTGTAGTTTTTCATGATCAATCTAAGCAAATAAACTCATAGTCAATAATATCTTCTCCATCACCAAAGTTCAGACATTCAGCAATAGCATTTGGAATGAACTTGCGAGGATGACTATCCTCATCAATAGCAATTTCAATCTTAATAACCCAGTTTTTGGTATTCATAATTTCAGAGAATAGAGAAAGAACCACAGAACTTGCGAACCCATTGTAGAGTTTCCCAGTAGGATGTGCGTGGTGTAGACATCACCATGCTTATATCTTTGTGAGGATTGTATGAAATAGCAACATACATGTTGCCACAATCATCATCACCAAGTTGTTGAATCCACATCTGATTAACTTTACCTTCCTTCCAATCTGTGTGGTAGTGGAAGATTTGATCCATTTGAGTGCTTTTTTGATTTATCATACATGTATGATAGCATGGATTCCAGCATTTCGGTAAATATAGCGACCAGTTCTACAACTGGCACATGGTATAACTAACTGAAGCCCTATAACAGAATTGAACTGTTCTCTGTAGTTTACAAAACTACTGCATCACCACAATGCTTATAGGGCAAGAAAGGATTACTCCTTAAATGACGACATTATTATCCAAATTACAAGAGCAATAGCACCAATAATTAGCATGTATTTCCATGCTGCTAATATAAACAACAAAAACAATACAAATAGAATGCCACCACCTGAAATCTCCGCACCATCATTAGAATCAAATGCGCAACTTACTTCTTGCAGATTGATAATTTGTTCTGCACCATAAATCCTTTCAAGTTGAGTCTTTGCACCATTCCAGGTATTTGCTTTGACTTCTAATTCTTGATAACCAGATTCAGAACCTAACCAGCATTCTGCACGCCAAATGCCCATAATCAGTTACCTTTGTTATTGTAGTCAGCAATATACTGCTTAAGAGTGTCAACATAATCATCAGGGTTTCTGACATAAACTTGTGTCTCCCCTGAATGACAAGAAATCAAGGTTACAATTTGAGTAACTTTCCTACCAGTCATTTCCTCATACATTTTAGCATAACCTGTCTCCTGCACAAAATAACCAAGAATCTGAGATTCATACTTTGGTTTAGAAGAACTCTTGAAGTCAATGATAGACAACTGACCATCAAATTCAGCAATACAATCTACACGACCTGCAATTCCAAGTTGTTCAGAATACATTGCACATTCTTGATAATGAACATTGTTAATCCTATCAAGCAAGTGTTGAAATTGACTGAAAAGTTTGAGAGCAACTTCATACTGTTCATTGCCTTCATACTCTACAAGGTCAATAAAATTGTCAACATATTGTTCTACAATACTGTGAAACTTTGTGCCATTGGTTGAAGCAAATTGACTGATTTTATTTGCTACTTCAGCACCTACACGTTCACGCCATTCATTGATACTATGACGAGTTTGATAAGATGTAACAGAAGTAATGGATGGCAATAGTTTACCATTTACCACATATTTACGAGAACCATTCACAGTTTCAGTAGGAATGTCTGCAAGTTTAGGCAGATTAAGATGATGGAATGGTTGTGAAATGGTAAGCATGTTGTTGTTAGTGTTGTTAATAATCAAAGGAACTCAGCAATATAATAGTCTACTGTAATCTCCAATTCTGCTGCTTTTGCTTCTAAATCCATAGCATATTCATCAGCAAGTTGTGCATCAATGTGATCACAAAATAAATCAAGTGAGGATTCAGTCATAAACTTTTCTTTCATACATGTATGATACCATAGATTCACTAAAAAGTCAAGCATATAGGGACGGTTATACAACTGGCACAGTAGTTGCTGATTCTAACAAATCCTCAGCAACTTCATCACCATAGAGTTCTTCAATCTCACTAACAATCTCTTCTTCAGTATAAGTCTTGTACTCTTTAACAAGTAAATCAAAGACCATCATTTCAAGAGATTCTACATCCATTCCCTCTACAATATGTGAAACATAGGTTTCAACGAAAGTGGAAAATTGTTCTTTATTGAGTGGCATTTCAGTGGTTTTAATCATACATGTATGATAGCATGGATTTAGGTGTTTTGGTAAATATAGCGACCAGTTGTACAAGTGTCACATAGTATAATGCAAATGCTGCAAATCTCTTTTCATTTGATTGTCAGCATTTGCATTTATTATACTTAATAGAACTAGGCAAGTGATAGCAAAAATTGTGTATTTCATTTGTAGAGATAAGAACCTGCCCAATCTGCTCTCTTGAGCATCTCTTGCCTTGATTTATCATCAAGCAAGTTATACCTTACACCTTTTGCAGGTGCTTTAAATGATGCTGGCTTAAATACATCACCATTAGTTTGGTCTACAAACAAATGTGCAGAACTTTGATTATAATCTTTCATAATAACTTTTAGGTATTTTTTACCTTTTGTAATGGTGAACTCAGGAACACCATTACCCATACAAAGTTCATCAATCTGTTCCTTGTGGTAGTCTACATTATCACCTTTGGCAATGTAATGCCTGTGTGATGCAATCCTGTATTGCCTGTAGTTTTCACGAAGAGTTTCACACAATTTGTTGGTGAACTCAATAACTGTTTCAGTGGTTTTAATCATACAAGTATGATAGCATGGATTTAGGTGTTTTGGTAAATATAGCGACCAGTTTCACAACTGGCACATCATTATATTTTTTATTGTATTCCTTTTGCTTTCTTAACTACATTTGCTCCAATTCCACCCTGAGAATTGAGAACTTTCATCACTTCACTTTTAGACAATGTTTTGTTTGGATTTACTGCTTTTGTTTGTATCTTTGCAATTTCTTTCTTCTTTGCTTCTTCTAAAAACTGTTTGAAAGTAATCATTAGGTTTTTTAGATATTTATTCACAATGCCTCCAATTCATCAGCAAGATTAAGAATATCATTACAATACAGCATACCACCAACTCTATATTCATCCACGATTTGTCTGAAAGAAGTAGCAAGTGCTTCTTTCATATCATCTGTGGGTTCTACAATTAGTTCCTCACAGAATGTTTCCCAGATTCGTTGTGATATTTTAGTCATCCTAATCCATCCTTAATTGTAGTGATTGCATCATTCCAACCTAATTGATACTCTTCACCATCATACTTCAACCTATTAGGCAAGCAGTTTTCAACGGCATCCACAATCTCATAACACATATCCACAGAATATCCAAGATTTCTGATTACATCAAAAAGTTTCTTTGGTTTTGGTTCTTCTTCTACCTTATAATCTTTTTGTGAGGCATTATAACCTACCTGGAAAAAATACCAGGAGTTTTCCTTATCACTATTCCAAGAAACACCAGTATCAGGGTAACATCCAAAAAATCTTTTGTATGCTTCTTCTGCTGGTGATTTGTGGTTCTCCATTTCTTTGAGTAGTTCCAGTTTTGCTTGAAGGACTTTAATTTCTCCTTCTGTTTTTTCAATTTCAGTCATTCTGCAAGTTTCCGTAGTGCATTATCATATTTTAGCATAAGTGCTCGGATTTTCTCCCTACCATACTCTGTAAGGTTTTGCTTATTATATCGTAATTGATTGATTTCTTCTTGTGATAGATTTAACCACGGAGCATCATCGTTTTCTGGTAGATTGTTAGTCATAAGTTTTCACAATAGAACATTGTTCATAACCCTTATTGTATCCATCTTCATGAATTGCAAGGGCAAACTTCAAGAGTTGTTCTTCCCAACACTCCCAGAAGTTTTCTTTCTCACCAGTGAAATCATCAAATCCACAGGTTTTAGCAAGTTCAAGTATTTGTTCGTTAGTCATTAGTAATCACCCTCCTCCACAGGAAACATAGCATCATACTCTTCATCAGTCAGTGTGAGATACTGAACATCAGCATCTTGGTGTTCTTCGGCATACACCAGTTGATAGTGAGCAAAATCACTCAAACTGGTGCTACCATATTCTACAACACCATCAACAAGGCAGAGGTAGTTCATTTCAGTTGTTCCAGAACACGAATAAAGTTTTGAATACAATCTTTGGGAATGTGAATGCCTAATCCATTATCACCTTTTACACTCACAGTTCCATACTCATCAGTTGTAAAGACATACTTCCACCCATCTTCTTTGTTATGAAGACAAATTGATTTTGTGATTTGGTAAGTCATCAGTCGTCTGTGTGTATGAATGTATTATAGGGCATCAAGGTCGGTTCTGGTGTGTCCTTGTGCCAGTTCGTAATCTGTCTCATCACTCCAATAGTATTTTAGTTGGTCACCACTAATATTCAAATGATAAATCTTACCATCTTGAGTATAGCAACCAATCCATAGTGCTCGTTCATTCATACTTTCCAAGTGAAACATCTTCACATTTTCAAGCACGATTTCATCGGGATTTTCGATCATTACCAACTGCTCCAAGTGATACCAAGCAGTTCAAAACAAAATCCTACTTTCCAACACCAGAAGAGAATATCAATCAAACGATTGTTTCCCATTGCGATTTGAAGATAAGGACCAGCAGGATACTCATTCCAATCAAAACTTACTTGAATAAAAGACCTTCTTTTACCTTTGAGTAGAGTAAATACGTGCTCCATCCCATAATCTTGTCTTTTGTAGTAATTAAAGAGTTTCATTCTTTTGCCTCCCAGTTGTTTCTCATTATACCACAATTACCATAACTCCTTTCAGTAGAACAAGTAGTATAAGGACAGGTAGTTCCATTCACATAATCAACAATCTTCACACGATTTGGATGAAAGCACTTTTGTAGAGTAGGAAATCCAAAGATACGAGAACTTATCCAATCAAAGACACCATCATAATCTTTGTAATACTTACAATTATGGCAGGTTTTCATTTCAGTCATTTCAAATACCTGCGTCAGCATCAATTGTGAAGTTTGCTTTGTCTGTGATAATCTCTACACTCATTTCACCCATAATGTCGGCAATCAAATCCCTTACCCTCTCCCTTGACTCGTGAGTATAAACACCACTCCAATTAGAAGTCATCAAGGACTGGTTGAGAGTATCAATAATAACTGCGAGTTCGTGTGCTGTGATTTTCATTTTTTCTTTACCCAAGTGCATCCTAAACAAATCCTCATCATAAACCTCACAAACCTATTAGGCACTTGTCCTTCTACTGGTGTATAAACCATTCCCATACCACCAGGACGATTACCGAAAAGATAACAAGTCCAGTTAGATTGTTTTGGTTGTGGGATAAAGTATGTGTTCCATTTATCGTAATCAGCAGGAAAAGTATATTCAGTATATTCAGTCATTTTGAGCAGTGCAGAAAGTATTTGTATTCAGAAAGCATACCATATTGCCACTGAACTAAATCACAACCTTTGTATTCACTGACGACTGTAAAAGTTCCGTGTTTCTCAACT